>ERZ827043.2732-NODE-2732-length-14336-cov-3.872418_pt1 | contig 14336 bp, 13 predicted proteins | sample MGYA00519923_ERZ827043 | MGnify/ENA primary metagenome ERZ827043 (study PRJEB31778, sample SAMEA3449251) | human gut metagenome | biome: human gut; feature: human-associated habitat; material: faeces | place: United Kingdom | collected 2010/2012 ...
AATATTTATCTACAATAATTTAAAGGAGAGTAAATATGGGAGTATTTAAAAATGATGTTGGCAGACCATCAAATAAAACTGTTAAAATAAGAAGAATAATAACAACGATAATTTTATTAATAATAATAGGATGTCTAATTGTGTTTGCGTATACTTTAGGTAAAGAAAATAAAATAGAAGAAAATAATATAGACTATAAGAAAAATATTACGTCTAATGTTTCAAAAAAACGTTTTAGTAAGGAAAAAGCACAAAAATTACTTGATAAATATGTTTATGATAAATATTATGATTTGGTATCAGAAGATTTTTCGGATGACTATAAAACAATACTTGCATTAAAAATACAAATAGTGTTAAAAGAGAATATAGCTGTACATCGTTATTTAAAGATGATATTGATTCATATGATGATGCTCACTCGTTTCATGTTAGGGTTGGCGAAGATTTAGGGTTATGTTACGATGAGGATCTAATTGATTTTTATTCATTAGATTCTGTTAATAAAGAATATAAAAAATTGTTTGGATTAGAAGATGCTAAAAAATCCAGTGTTAGTATTCTTTCTTCAGGCAGTGAGATAATGTTTGGTTATTCATCAGCTAAGAATGGATACGCTGAGTTATCATGTGAATGTGGAGGAGCTTCTCCATACGAAAAAGAGTATCTGTATGAAGCATATATAGAAGATGAGCAATTACATATTATATTTAGTTACTTTTCATATATGGATTATGATAGTAACAATAAATTAGTATTAGATAGTGGTGATAAAGAGGTTTTTGTTGATAATAAAATGGATGATAATTTTGAAATAATAGGTGATGTTGATAAAATTTTTGAAGATAACAAAGATAAATTTACATTGTATGAAATGATTTTACAAAAACAAAGTGGTAACTATGTTTATAAATCTTTGAATGTAATTAAATAATTAAAAAGACTTGTCATAGAGTCTTTTTTTATTATATAATATAGTTATATGAAAGAGGGATATAATGACAGACGAAATTTTATTAGAAGCAGAAGATAAGATGCAAAAAGCTATTGAAGTGATGGAAAATAGATTTTTAAACGTTCGTGCAGGACGTGCTAATCCAAGAATATTAGATAAGGTAATGCCTGAGTATTATGGTACTCCAACACCTTTAATACAGTTAGCTAACATATCAGTTCCAGAAGCTAGAAAAATAGTTATTAAACCATTTGATAGAAATTCAATTGGTGCAATAGAAAAGGCTATTTTTGAAGCAGATTTAGGACTTACTCCAAATAATAATGGGGAAACTGTTATGCTTGTAATTCCAGAACTTACTGAAGAAAGAAGAAAAGAGTATGTAAAAGAAGCAAAAACAATTGCAGAAGAAGGTAAAGTTGCTTTAAGAAACATAAGACAAGAAGCTAATAGTAGCATCAAAAAAATAGAAGAACTTCCAGAAGATGAAGGTAAAAGAGCCCAAGAAGAAGTTCAAGATTTAATAAATAAATACAATAAAATAGTAGATGAAAAATTAAAGACAAAAGAAGATGAATTAATGAGCATCTAACAATAACACTTAAGTTATTGTTTTTTTCTTTAATTGCTTGTATAATGTAAGTAGATTAGGGGATAGATAATATGAAAAAAGACAAGAAGAACTTATTTATATTTATAATCATAATAGTATGTGTTATAGTTTTTAGCTATTTTTTGTTCTTTTCTGGTATAACAGAAAAATTAAGGGCAAGTGCAACTGGAATTACTGCGAATGTAGATAAAGACGTAAAAAAAGAAGATTTGCCAGTTATAAAAAGCGTAATTAATTCAAGTGGAAATTCAGTTGTTAATTCTAACGTTGTGTTAAACGTTACCGCTTCTAGTATATATAAAATTACAAAAGTTGAATATTCATTTGATCTAAAAGATTGGAAAAAAATAAGTGGTAACTTTAATAGAAATAATATAGATGCTAAGATTATTTTTACAAAAACAATGGATAAAAAAATATATATAAGGGTAACTAATGATCATGGATATAGAAGTTATCCTTATAAAACCAGTGTAAAAATAGATAAGGAATCTCCAGTTATTGAGATTGGTGACTTTGAATCAGATACTGTTATAAAAGCCAAAGATAATGTAGAGATCTCATCTATTCAGTGTTCTTCTGATAAATTAAACTGGGAAGATTTTGACGTGTCGGGACAGGAAGTTACAATAACTAAAACACTTTCTTCTGGTACGTATTTAAGAGCGGTAGATAGCGTTGGTAACATAAGCAAAATAAAAGAAGTTAAGTAACTTGCTTAACTTTTTATTTTATGTTACAATACTTTTTAGAAAAGGCAATGAAAAAGAGTAGTAGTAGGAAAAGCACTTTAAAGAGAACTGCTTATATGGTGGGATAGCAGGAAAGATTAGTATCTTATGAATTCGCTTTGGAGCTGGATAACCATAAAGTTATCACGTATATCTTACGTTACAAGAAATTAAGTGCATAGTAAATCTATGAAACAAGGTGGTACCACGGATAAGTTTATTCGCCCTTGTCTCATGGATTTTTTTATATTTAAGGAGGAATAAAAAAATGAAGGATAAAGTAAATGTTATAAAAAAAGAATATGAAGAAAAAAAATCTAGTATTACTTCGATTAAAACATTAAATGATGTAAGGGTAGAATACTTAGGAAAACAAGGTAAGATAACCGAACTTTCTAAAATGATGAAAGATGTTCCAAATGATCAAAAAAAGGAATTTGGAATGCTTGTTAATGAAGTAAGAAGCTTTGTTACTGAAAGCTTAGATGAAATAAAAGAAAAGTTAGAAAAAGAAGCTTTAAACAAAAAATTGGAAAGTGAAAAAATAGATATTACACTTCCTGGAACTAAAGTTCCTAGTGGATCAGCTAACATTTTGGAAAGAATAATAGAAGAAGTAGAAGACTTACTTATGAGTATGGGATATGATGTTGTAGATGGCCCTGAAATAGAAGAAGATCACTATAACTTTGAACTTTTAAACATTCCTAAAAATCATCCAGCACGTGATGCTCAAGATACTTTTTACGTTGAAGATGATAAGCTACTTTTAAGAAGCCAAACATCTCCTGTGCAAGCGCGTGTTATGCTTGCTAGCAAGGGAGAAAAACCAATTAGAATGATATGTCCTGGTAAAACATATAGAAGAGATGATGATGATGCAACTCATTCACACCAATTTATGCAAATAGAAGGACTTTTAATAGATGAAAAGGTAAGTTTATCAGATCTTAAGGGCACATTTGATGTTATTGCTAAGAAACTATTTGGAGAGGATTGCAAAACTCGCTTTAGACCTAGTTATTATCCATTTACAGAGCCTTCTGTTGAAACTGATATTTCTTGCTTTAATTGTCACGGAAAAGGTTGTTCTATATGTAAAAACACAGGTTGGATAACTGTAGCTGGAGCAGGTATGGTAAACCCTAAGGTGTTAGAAGATTGCGGATATGATCCTAAAAAATGGCAAGGATTTGCATTCGGTTTTGGAGCAGAGCGTCTTGCGATGTTAAAATACGGAATAAATGATATTAGAGCATTTTACAACACTGATTTAAGAGAACTTAAAAATTTTGATAGAAGGACTGGTGAATAAATATGATAAGTATGAACTGGGTTTCAGATTACGTTGATATAGCCGGCGAAGACTTAAAAGAATTGGCCGTTAAAATAACTAAATCTGGCGTAAACGTTGAAAAAGTTATTACAAATAAAATTGATAACTTAGTGGTAGGTCAAATAAAAAAAGTAACTAAACATCCTGATAGTGATCACTTAAATTTATGTATGGTAGATACTGGAAATGACGTAGTACAAATAGTATGCGGTGCAAGTAACGTAAAAGAAGGATTAAAGGTAATAGTTGCACTTCCAGGTGCAGTTTTACCAGGTAATTTTGAAATAAAAAAAGGAAAAATAAGAGGCGAAGAATCAAACGGCATGATATGTGCATTATTTGAGCTAGGCCTAGAAGAAAAAACAGAAGAAACTTATGCTAAGGGAATTACTGAATTAGCAAGTGATGCAGAAGTTGGAACAGATCCACTAGCATACTTAGGGTTAGATGATACAGTATATGAACTTGATATTCATAAGCACCGTAATAATGACTGTTTCTACCACATTGGTTTTGCCTATATTGTTGCATCAGTTTTAAATAAAAAGGTAACACTTCCATCTATAGAGTTACACGAAATAAAAGAAGATGTTAACGATTACTTTAAGTTAGATGTAAAAACAGATGCTTGTCCTTATTACACTGCTAAAATGGTAAGAGGCGTAAAAATAGGTGAGTCACCAGATTTCATTAAGAAAAGACTAATTTCTGCAGGAATGAGACCTATAAATAACGTTGTTGATATATCTAATTACGTAATGCTTGAATATGGACAACCTCTCCACTTTTTCGATAAAGATAAATTAGGCAATAAAATACTTGTTAGAATGGCTAATGATAATGAACCTATAAAGACACTTGATGGAAAAGAAAGGGTTTTGACTTCTAACGATATTGTTATAACAGATGGAGTAAAACCAGTTGCAATCGCAGGTGTTATGGGAGCTGAAAACACTGATGTTGATGATAACACTAAAAACATTTTAATAGAAAGCGCAATATTTGATGCTTACAAAATAAGAAATACTTCAGGTAAACTAAACTTAAGAAGCGAAGCATCGATAAGATATGGTAAAGGTTTAAACTATGAATATACGCTTGACGCCATAAATAGAGCTTGCTCATTGCTTGAAAAATATGCTTCTGGTGAAGTATTAAGCGGAATAGTTATGCATGATAAAGTAGATAAAACACCTAAAATAGTGGAATTTAAGAGCGATGAAATAAACGATATTTTAGGAATAAAAGTTTCTGATAGCGATATGGAAAAAGAACTTGATAGATTAGGTTTTACATATGAATATAAAGATGGAAAGTTTAAATGTACTATTCCTCCAAGAAGACTAGATGTTGATCCAAGGGTAAATGATATTGCAGAAGAAATAGGCAAATTATACGGATATCATAACTTAGTTTCAACACTACCTAATTGTAAGACAAAACAAGGAAAATATGTTGGTGATGTATTAATTAGAAAAACTATTTCTAAAAGACTTAGAGCACTTGGGCTTAATGAAGTTAAAACGTACACTTTAACATCAGAAGAAATGGCAAAAAAATTCAAATATGAAGATAAGGAAAACAAATATTTGCCAAACCCAATGAGTAGTGATAAATCTGTTATTAGAACAAGTATTCTTCCATCACTTATGAATACTTATGCTTATAATAAAAAGCGTCATGTAGATGACATTAACATTTATGAAATTGCTAAAACTTATGATGTAAATTATGAAGAAGATACGAAAATCGCAATGCTAATGAGTGGTTGTTATGTACAAAATAGTTGGAATAACAATAACATAAAGGCTAATTTCTATTTAGTAAAGGGTATTATAGAAAACCTTTTAGATTTTCTAGGCTTTAAAAATAGATATAGCTATGAAGTATTAGAAAACGATGACTTCCATCCAGGCATGAGCGCTAAAGTATTAATAGATAGAGAAGTAGTCGGTGTATTTGGAAGAGTTCATCCAATGACAAATAAAGATGAAATATATGTATGTGAACTTTCTATGACTAAATTAATGAAACCAGTTAAACCACTTAAATTTAAGGAAGCTCCTAAATATCCAGGGGTTGTAAAAGACGTAGCATTTATTGTTAATAAGGATATTACTTGTGAAATGATAGAAAAAGTCATTAAAAAAGCTGGCGGAAGACTTCTTAAAGACATAAAGGTATTTGATGTTTATACTGGCGATAAAGTAAGAGAAGATGAAAAACAAATAGCATATTCATTAACGTTTAACGCAGAAGATAGAACTTTAACAGAAGAAGAAGTAATGCAAAAATTTAATGAAATAATAAAAAAAGTTACTGAAACAGTTCCAGCAGCTTTAAGAGATAACTAATTTAACTGAGCTTTTAGAATTTCTAAAAGTTCTTTTTTTAATTCGTCTTTAGCATTTTTCCATATTAGTTCCATAAATACTCCAAGACCAGGTAAAGCCTCTTCTAATCCTTCTTTAATAGTATCATTTATAGATTCTTCTATTTCACTTTCGTTATCTCCTTTAAAATTATCTATAATGTATTTTCTTATGCTTACGTCTTTCATGTGAACCATCCTTTCAGTTTAGTTTTGGCATATGCTTTACATTTTATACATCATTTTATTGATAAAGTTTAATTAAAATTATATAATTAAGTAAAATAAAGGAGGAATTAAAAATGAATTCAGATTATTACGTCGATACTTCATATGGTGTGTCAACTTCATCAGGACTAACTGGTGCAATTGCGGCAATGGGATTATTTTTTTGGATTTTGTCTATGGCACTAGGTATTTTGAAGATTGTATCATTATGGAAAATATTTAAGAAGGCCGGAAAACCAGGTTGGGCATCCATCGTTCCAATATATAACATATATATTATGTGTGAGATAGCAGAAAAAGAGTGGTGGTATATTTTATTATTGTGTGTTCCATTTGTAAATATATATGTAATGATAGTTTTATATAACGGTATGGCAAAGAAATTTGGAAAAGGCGGAGGATTTGTTGTTGGCATGATTTTGTTGCCGGTAGTATTTTTTCCAATGTTAGCATTTGGAAAGGATGCTACTGTAGTTAACAATCAACCAAATACTTCAAATGAAAATAACATGGCAGATAATACGTTAGGTACCAATGCTAACGCATTACCTAATATGAATGAAAAGACTATGATAGCAAACGAAATGGTTACACCAAATAATCCGGTTATGAGAGAACCCGTTATGAGTAACCCGGTAGGTAACGTACCTTTTGGCAACACTAGCGCGGAATCAGGTTTAAATTCACAAAATGTAAACGTAGGACAGAATATAGAACCATCTTTAGGAAGCAATCAAAATATTCCTGCAATGGATGGACATGTTATGCCTCAATCAAATGTTAATGTGACATCCCCAACGTTTAATAACGTAGCGCAAGATAATGTCCAAACGCCTGTTATGCCAAATACTATGGATGCAGCACAAAATGTAAATGTAGGGCAGAATATAGGGAAATCTTTAGAAAACGTTCAAAATAATACGGTTATGAATGAACCTGTTATGCCTCAGCCAACTGATAATGTGGTTCCATCATTTGATAACGCAAATAATAATGCAAACCAAAGTATAAATGAAGAAGTTTCATCTAACGCAGAAAATACTATGAATATGTCGCCTTCTACTCAGAAAGAAATGTTAGATATTAATGACGAATCAGATGCAGCATTAGAAAATAATATAAATACTTCAAAACATACTTCATTATGGTCTAATAATAGTCAAAATAATGGACAAATGTAAAAGAGCAAACAAGCTCTTTTTTCTTTTTCTAACCTTAATAAATTTCAATTTAACACTATTCATGATATAATGTACTTATAGGAGAATTGATATGAAAAAGGTAATATTAGTAGACGGAAATAATTTGTTATTTAGAAGCTATTACGCTACGGCATACCAAGGAAACTTTATGAAAAATTCTAAAGGTTTTCCGACTAATGCGCTATATGGCTTTGTTAATATGATAAATAAAATAATAAACGATGAAAAACCAGAATATATGCTTGTTGCATTTGATAAAGGAAAGACGTTTAGACATGATAAATATGAGGATTATAAAGCTGGAAGAATAGAGATGCCAAACGAATTAAAACAGCAGTTTCCAGTTGCAAAAGAAATACTTACAAATTTAGGTATTAAATGGTTTGAAATAGATAACTATGAAGCAGACGATATTGTAGGTACATTATCTAAAATGATAGACGATTGTGATGATTATAGAGGATTAATCGTAAGTAGTGACAAAGACTTGCTTCAACTTATAACTGATAAAGTTATCATGAAAATGCTTAAGCCTAAAGACTACGTAATGATGACTAAAGAAACTTTTTTTGATGTATATGGTCTTACTCCAGAAAAAATGATTGATATAAAAGCCCTTCAAGGAGATTCATCAGACAACATTCCGGGTGTTAAAGGAATTGGTGAAAAAACAGCTCTTAAACTTTTACAGGAATATGGAAGTTTAGAGGCTATCTATGATAATTTGGCATATATAAAAGGTGCTGTTGCAACCAAATTGATAAATGGAAGAGACAAAGCTTTTGAAAGCAAGGATTTAGTTACTATTTACAAAGAAGTTCCACTAGGTTTTGGACTTGAAGATACAAAAATAACAAATGGAAATTTGGAATCCTTAAAGAAAATGTATGAGAACCTTGAATTTTATTCATTTTTAAAAAATATGAAAGTTCAAAAAAGTCACGAGAAACTTTTAATAAATGAAATAGAAGATGTAAATGAGTTGGAAAACTTAAAAGCTCCAGTTTCATTTTATATAGAAATAGACAAAACAAACTATCATTTAGGACAAATACTTGGAATGTCTGTTTATGATGGTAATACGGTTTATTACATAAAAAAAGATCTTGTAGTAAGTGTGATTAAGAAGATATCAAAAATAGAAAAATACACATACGATTTAAAGAAACACTACGTTTTACTAAAAAAACTTGGCTATCAAGTGGATAATGTTTCATTTGACCCAATGATTGCAGCTTATCTTCTAAACTATAACGTTAAAGATGACATCGCATATTTGGCAAATCAGTTTGGATATGACATACCATTTTATGAGATTATAAGTAAGACAAAAGTAATTGATGAAAATAAAGTAAAAGAACTTGTGTGTGCAAAAGCAAGGTTTATCTACGAAGTAAAAAACGAGCTTGAAGAAGAGATGAAAAAAGAAGATTGCACATACTTATTTGAAAAAATCGAGATGCCACTTTCAATTGTTTTAGGTGATATGGAATATGTTGGAATAAGAGTAGATAAGTCTGTCCTTAACAGTATGAACACCGAAATTGAAGGAAAAATTAAAGAAATAAGTGAAAAAATATACGAACTTGCAGGTGAAAAGTTTAATATATCATCCCCAAGACAACTAGGTGAAATACTATTTGTTAAACTTGAAATTGGTAAGGGAAAGAAGACAAAAAACGGTTATTCAACTGATAAATCAATTTTGGAAAAATATAGTGATAGACACCCAATTGTTCCTTTAGTGTTAGAACACAGGATGTTAACAAAACTTCAAAGTACTTACATAATTGGTTTGGAAGGAAATATTTTACAAGATGGTAAGATTCATACGATATATACACAAACACTTACAAGAACAGGAAGACTATCATCTGTTGAACCTAATTTACAAAATATTCCTATTAGAACAACTTATGGTAAACTTATAAGAAAAGCATTTGTTCCTGAAGAAAATTCAGTTTTACTATCAAGCGATTATTCACAAATAGAATTACGTGTTTTCGCTCACTTTTCAAAGGTACCAAACTGGATAGAAGCTTTTAAAAATGATATGGATATTCATACGCGCACCGCGATGGACATTTTTGACGTAGGAAAAGATGATGTAACTCCTCTTATGAGAAGGCAAGCTAAAGCAGTTAATTTTGGAATTTTATACGGAATTAGTAGTTTCGGACTTGCTGAAGATTTGAAGATATCTGTTAAAGAAGCTAAGGCTTTCATCGATAAATATTTCGAAACTTATAATGGTACTAAAGTATATATGGATAGTGTTGTTAAAGATGCTTATGAAAAGGGTTATGTTACAACAATAATGAATCGAAAACGAAGAATTGATGAACTTAATAATACCAATTATATGATAAGACAGCAGGGTGAGAGAATGGCTTTAAACACGCCTATTCAAGGCTCTAGTGCCGATATTTTGAAAAAAGCAATGATTGATATTTATAACGAATTTAATGAGAAAAAGCTTAAGAGTAAAATGCTTTTACAAGTGCACGATGAACTTATTTTTAATGTTTTAAAAGATGAAGAAGATGTGGTAAAGGAAATCGTAGACAGATGCATGGATGGTGCATATAAATTAGATGTACCACTTAAGGTAGATATTGAAACCGGCGATAATTGGTATGATGCAAAATAAATAAAAAAGGTGGGGTCTAGATGCCTGAATTAGCAGAGGTTGAAACAACTAAAAGAGATTTAAAAAAGATTTTAATAGGTAAAAGAATTTGTAAAGTAGAAGTATTTTTAGATAAAATCGTTTATAATAAGAAGGATGAGTTTATCAAAAATTCAGAAGGACAAACGGTTTTGGATGTAAAAAGAAGAGGAAAGTGGCTTTTATTTGAACTTGATTCGAATTACATAATAATTCATTTTAGAATGGAAGGAAGATTCTATTTATTACCTCTTAATGAGAAGAGGGATAAACATGATTATGTTATTTTCTATTTTGATGATTTTTCTCTTCACTTTAATGATCCGAGATTGTTCGGAAAAATGGAAGTTATTAAAAAAGATGATTTAGAAAAATTCTTTCTAGATAAAAAATTAGGACTTGAGTATACTGATTCTAATTTAACCCCAGAGTACTTGAAGGGAAAGTTTAAAACCCATCACACAGATATTAAAAAAATGCTTTTAGACCAGAGTTACGTGACTGGGATTGGCAATATTTATGCTGATGAAATATTATTTGCTTCTAAAATTAATCCGAAGAGTTATGCGGATAGACTTACTAAGCCAAAATTAAAGGAAATAATTGATAATACTAAGAAAGTATTTGAACACTCATTAAAATATAAGGGAACTTATCCAAATATAGATGGTAAGAGAGGTACTTTTGAAGAACATCTTATGGTCCATAAAAGACAAGGTAAGAAGTGTTATAATTGTGGTAGCATTATAATAAAGGAAAAGGTTGGTGGCAGAGGAACATATTATTGCCCTAAGTGTCAGAAAAAATATTAATAGTTGATATATATTAATTAAATATCATTTATAATTTTTTTGCTTTTCTTATAAAAAGTGTTTTAAAATGAAAGAACCTAAGTGTAAAGAAATTTGACATTTCTTGTCGTTTATGCTATAATACTGCTACCAATTGGGTAATATGCATAAATGATGATATCCCAATTAGATGAAGGGGGTTAAATTATGAAAGGATCTTATATTTTTGAATACTTAAATGAAAATGAGTTCAAAAAGCTTGAACGTTCTGTTAAGAAGTATAACATGCTTGCTTATAAAAAATTAGTATTCGAATTTTATCCTGAAATGAAGGAAGGAAACTTTTTAGGTAAATTAGTTAGTGTAAATAGTAAAGAAAACACAAGGAACTATGAATTAAAGTTGCCAACCGATGACTTATTTATCAGGGTACATGGTGAGATAGTTTTACATTATTCTGTATGTGAAAATTCTCATACAATAATTCTTGAAACCATCACTCCAGAGTCACTTTTATCAGAAGGTCATAGACAAGAGCTTCAGGCATATAAGGGGGTAATGATTTCAAAGGCCAACAGAGATAAGGATAAGTTTAAGATTGATTTATTAAATATGTTACAAAACGGCGAGTAATCGTCGTTTTTTTGTTAAAAAAATTAATTTTTTTATCTAATCATATTGATTAACTTAAAAGAATATGATAATATATAAAAGCAATGAGAAAATTATATGGACCCTTAGCTCAGTTGGTTAGAGCATCCGGCTCATAACCGGGCGGTCGTAGGTTCGAGTCCTACAGGGTCCACCACTAAGTGCGGGTATGGCGAAATTGGCAGACGCGCTAGACTTAGGATCTAGTGGAGTAATCCGTGGGGGTTCAAGTCCCTTTACCCGCACCATTAAGAATTAGAACATCAGAGCAATCTGATGTTTTTTTATGGTGGCGGACGAACCTACGACCAATAAAAATTATTAAAATTAATAATTTTCATAAAATTCGACTTTTTTTGATCTAACCAACTGGTAATATAACACCTAAAAAAAGGAGATTCATTATGAGACAAGAATTTTTTAAAATAATAGAAGAATTTTTAAAACTTAATGAAAGGGGATACGTAGAAAGCATTAGTAAAGAAAAAAACTCTTGCGGTTTAACCTTAGAACATCTACTTGGAAAAGAACCGGATAGTATGTTCTTTCCGGATTATAATGGCGTAGAACTTAAAACAACCACCAGATTTAGCAGATACAATATAAATCTTTTTTCATTAACTTTTGACGGCCCTAGTTTATTTGAGAGTAACTATATGCTGGAAACGTATGGGAAAATAGATAATTTATTACCTCAAAAAAAGACTTTATATGCAAATTTAAAATTAAACCAAAAAGTACTCGTTAATGAAAAATATTATTTTGAATTAAAAATTGACTATGAAGATGAAAAAATTTTTATAAAAATATATGACATAAACATGAACTTCATAGAAGATAGGTGTTTTATCTATTTTGATACCATCAAGAGCCGCGCACAAGTGAAACTAGACAAGCTAGCACTTATATATGCAAGTAAAAAGAAAACCGAAGATAATTTATTTTACAGATATTACAAAATAAAATGTCTTAAGTATAAAGGATTTGAACAGTTTTTAAAGTCTTTAGAAGATGGAACTGTTAAGCTAGATATTATGTTAAGGTCTGTAAAAAATGAAGACAAAATTTCCAAAAGAGGTAATAAAAACATGAACTTTTCGTTAGTTAAAACCAGAATAAATAGATTATTTGATAACGTTTTCACATACGAAGATTAAAGTTTTGGTTGTAAAACTTATACAATGTTAGTATAATATAAATGAAGATATGGAGTTGATTTATATGTTGGTTGCAAATATAACTAAATGGATTACGTTAATAGCAATTATTGCACTTGTCATTTTTGTTATAAAAACTGGGATGAAAATAGCAAACATTCTAATAATGGTTTTTATGCTTGCTTTTGTATGGTATTCATTCTTTACAGAAGAAGGTTGTGCAAGGCTTTCTGTAGCTTTATCTGGGCATCCTTTGATAGCTTATACAACGGGTATGGAAAGGCAAGATGATATTTCGACTAATGATACCACTTATTATAAAACGACTAAAGACGTTGTTATAAACGGAAAAAAGCAAGAATACGTTAAGTGTTATACAAAATGGATTATTAGGATACCAAATGTTGGAGATATGACTAATTAAAGTCGTATCTTTTCTTTTGAATGATTTTTTTAACGATAATGAAAGAAATTAAAAAATATAGAATCACTAAAGTTAATTTTATTTTACTAACATTATTAAAAAAGTTATTGCTATTTAGATGTAATTGTAGTAAAATAATATTGCATTTGGATGCTTAGCTCAGTTGGTTAGAGCACTTGCCTTACAAGCAAGGGGTCATAGGTTCGAGTCCTATAGCGTCCACCATTAATGCCGAAATAGCTCAACTGGTAGAGCAACTGACTTGTAATCAGTAGGTTGCGGGTTCAAGTCCTGCTTTCGGCACCATAAATTGGGGAGGTAGCGAAGTGGTTAAACGCGGCAGACTGTAAATCTGTTCCTTCGGGTTCAATGGTTCGAATCCATTTCTCCCCACCACTTTAGAATTGCCTCGTCGCCAAGTGGTAAGGCATCAGACTTTGACTCTGACATGCGCAAGTTCGAATCTTGCCGAGGCAACCACTTATTATTTTACATCTGTCCTGTTAGCTCAGTTGGTAGAGCATCTGACTTTTAATCAGAGGGTCATGCGTTCAAGTCGCATACAGGACACCACGCCCGAGTGGCGGAATTGGTAGACGCACAGGACTTAAAATCCTGCGAGTGTTAAACCTCGTGCCGGTTCAAGTCCGGCCTCGGGCACCACTTGAAATTAACTAACCTTGATGGTTAGTTTTTTTGTTGCTTTCTAATAAATTTTAATAAATATGACATAGTATTTTAATATTTAAAAGTTATACTTAAAATAGAAAGCGAGGAGATGCCTATAAGAAATATGAAAAAATAAACATTATATACAAAAATACTAATAAGGTAGAAAGGCTATAACATAGTTGTTGTAGAAAAACAAACAAAGTTAAAAAAACAATGAAAAGTTATTAATATAGATAAAAATAAAATAGAGAGGATAGGTGAATGATATGGTAGCTCGTTAAAAGATTTAACAAACGAAATTGCTAAATTAAGTAAATGAGCGAAAGAAACATAAATAGCAAGTGGGCACTATGAAGTTTGCCTGCTTTTTATTTACCTTAAAATGGGTGTTGACAAACAAAAAATATATGTGCTATAATCTTATTGCTGTCTGGTTAATAATGTATTATTTTTAACCACGTGCATATAATAATTGTAGATGGAGAAATACCCAAGTCTGGTTGAAGGGACCGGTCTTGAAAACCGGGAGGTCGGGTA
>ERZ827043.2744-NODE-2744-length-14270-cov-7.797256_pt1 | contig 14270 bp, 5 predicted proteins | sample MGYA00519923_ERZ827043 | MGnify/ENA primary metagenome ERZ827043 (study PRJEB31778, sample SAMEA3449251) | human gut metagenome | biome: human gut; feature: human-associated habitat; material: faeces | place: United Kingdom | collected 2010/2012 ...
AACTCAATTCTATCACTATATCTTTCCGCATTTCACTTTTTTGTAGTAACTTTGCTAAATGAAATCTAATAGAAAATAGAATGAAAACATTTAGACTAGTATTCATGATTCTGATAATGAGTGGATTAATATTTCAGGGGAGAGCTCATGTCTGTTGGGACGATCTAGAGTTCAAACAGTTTTCCACTCCTGAAGGATTACCGAATAGCATGGTTCACCAAGTGTATCAGGACCGTGACGGATATATTTGGATTCCTACTTTCTATGGATTGTTTCGTTATGATGGTTACGAGGTACGTACCTATAAATCAAATCTTTATACCCCTGGTCTTCTGGTTAATAATAATGTGCTTTGTGTGGAAGAAGATTATTCTCACCGGCTTTGGATTGGGACTCACGAGGGACTCTGTATGCTTGATAAACGGACAGGGAAGATGAAAAAATTGCAACTGGATGGAGTCAGCAAACAACGGCTGAATGAAATTCATGTAACAAAAGAGAACCGGGTTTATCTGGGGTACATCCGTGGAATGGCTTATTATGATGAAATGCAGGATACATTGGCTTTGATGACTCGGAAGAATTGTAGAGGGGACGTACCCGAATCTGTGAATATTCAAACTTTGTTTGAGGATGTAAATGGTGATTTGTTGATAGGTACCTGGAAGGATGGGCTTTATCGTTATTGCATAAAGGAAAATACATTTTTGCACTATCCGCCTTTAGATGAAGAGAACTCTGTTTTGGCTTTGTTTCAGGACTCTAGAGGGGTGATGTGGATAGGAACTAGTGGGTCCGGGCTGTATAAGGCCCATTTTTCATCCGATAGGAAAACGGTTTCTTTTGAAGGTTATAGACATGATGCCCGAAATGTTTCTTCTTTGCCGTCTGATTATATTTATTCGATTCATGAAGATTTACAGACACGTTCGTTATGGTTGGGTACTAGAGAGGGTGTTAGTGTGATGGAACTGGCTGATGAGGGAAAGTTTATCAATTATCAAGAATCTGGCTCTACACATTATCTTCCTGTCCGCGAGGTGAACACAGTCTTTAGGGATCGAAGCGGATTAATGTGGATCGGTACTAAAGGGGCTGGTGTCTTTCATGTCGATACTAGGAAACGTTCCTTTAATGTAATTTATCCTCGTGGCAACGATAAATCTTTTACAGATTTGATTTCTACATTGTATGTGGAAGAAAATGGAGCTCTTTGGATAGGTATGGGCTATGGATTGGATTATCAGCATGGAGATAAAAAAGTGACATTGTTTCCTTCGAAACGTCCTTATCATATTTCTTATAGCCCGTTAACCCGTGAGGTGTTGCTTGCTGTGCATGACGAGGGGATGATAGTTTGTCGTGACGGACAAATAATACATCAGTATAAGACCTCGAATTGCAGTTTTGTTCCTCATGATTTAGTGTATTTAGTTCACGAGGACCGTAAGGGAAACCGCTGGTTGTGTACCTATAAAGGACTTGGAGTGCGTTACCGGGACGGGCGTGAGTATTGTTTCAATCGTTTGTCCAGAGCAGACGAATTGCTTGGCCGGGAGATGACCACGATGGTTGAGGATAATGACGGCTCATTATGGTTGGCAACCAACAATAATGGTATTGTTCATGTTACAGGGGATATGGAACGTCCGGAATCGTTGCAGTGTAAGAACTATTGTATGGAGAATGGTTTGCTGTCGGTTAATACTCCTCTTTGTTTTTTGTTGGATAGAAGCGGACGGATTTGGGTCGGGACAGAGGGCAGCGGACTTTGTTTATATGATGTGCAAAATGATTGTTTCAAGTCTGTTCATAAGGAGTTTAATTTGCCCGGAGATATGGTTGGCAGTATGCAGGAAGATAATAGTGGTAATCTGTGGTTGGGCACCAATCAAGGGCTGGCAAAGCTAACCATATCCGGAAAGGAAAAGGGCAGGGTACGTATCTTTACAGTTGCCGATGGGTTGGCGGATAATTTCTTTAATCAAAATGCTTCTTTCTATCGTGATGGTACCTTCTATTTTGGATGCAGCAGGGGAATTGTGACTTTCAACTCGGAAGTGGTGGAAGAGAAACATGCTGATATTTCTTTATGCATAACTGATATCTTGGTGGATGGAAGACCATTGGAACAGATGTCGGATAAGAAAAGAAAGGAGATAACTCCTTTTACTTCCGATTTTACAGACAGATTAGTTATTCCTGCCTCATATTCCCATTTTACCATTTGTTTTGCATCGCTGACTTATAATCGTCCCCAGCAAAATAAATATGCGTACAGGTTGCAAGGCTTTGATGCTGATTGGCATTATGTGGACGCTTCCAGCCGGACTGCCTATTATTCCAAATTGCCTGCAGGGGAGTACGTGTTTCAGCTACGGGCAACGAATGAGAATGGTGATTGGGGTGACGTGAGAGAAATGGAAATTATTATTGAACCACCTTTCTGGGCTACTTGGTGGGCTTATTTTATTTATGTATTATTGGCTATACTGTTTATGGTATTGATATGGTGGGAGATTCGTCGGAGGCTGTTATTGCGTAATCGTAGGTTTTTGCAGGAAGGTGAGACGGACAAGGTGCATCATCTAAAATTGCAGTTCTTTACGAACATACCTTCGGATGAAGAAAAGTTTTTGCAGGATGCTGTCGCCTGTGTGAACCGTCATTTGGATGATCCCGATTTTGATGTTCCGCAGTTTGTAGATGAGATGGCAACCAGTCGTACAACGTTGCATAAGAAATTGAAATCTTTGACGGGATTGAATACAACTGGCTTTGTACGTAGTATCCGTCTGAAGGCGGCTTGCAGGATGATGGATGAAAATCCGAATTTCCGCATTTCCGAACTGGCTTATAAGGTCGGGTTTAATGATCCCAAGTATTTTTCTATCTGTTTTAAGAAGGAATTTGGTATGCAGCCTACAGAATATTCGATGAAATCGGGCAAAAACGCTTGAACATGCCAAGGTGGACAAGGTTGAAATATGTTCCTAAAAGGTGGAGAAAACATGCTTCAACCTTATCGGGAGATGCTTCATCTCTGTAAAATGAATAGCTGATTACTTTTGTGGCATTAAAACTTTAATGTCTAATTTAAAAAGGTTGGCTAATGAAATCTAATTTTTATGGAAACAGAAAATCGCTTCTTGCGGTTTTTATTTGTGCAGCTTTTCTTTCAGGAAGTCATGTTGCTTATGCGGTAAATGAATCGTTACTGGTTTCTGCGTACCAGCAGCCTAGTAAGATTAAAGGAACCGTAATAGATGCAAATGGTGAGGTTGTTATTGGTGCCAGTGTGGTGGTGAAAGGAACCGCTAATGGGACTATAACAGATATTGATGGGAACTTTATTCTTTCTGATGTCCCTACCAATGGGACGATTCAGGTAAGTTTTGTTGGATACAAGACTTTGGAAATCCCAGTTAAAGGGCTGACTTCTTTCAGTCTGACTTTAATGGATGATACCGAAGTATTGGATGAAGTAGTGGTGGTAGGTTATGGTACCATGAAGAAATCAGATTTGACAGGTTCTGTAGGTTCTATATCTTCTGAAAAACTCGCTGCTAGAGGTACTACCCGTTTGGAAGATGCATTACAAGGTGCGGTTCCGGGAGTAAATATCACTCAATCCAATAGCCGTGCGGGTGGCGGATTTAATATTCAGATACGTGGACAGGCATCTATAAATAAACAGGCTGCTCCTCTTTATGTAATTGATGGTATTGTGTGCTCGTCTATGGATTTTTTGAATCCCGAGGATATTGAGCGGGTAGACGTCTTGAAAGATGCCTCGTCTACTGCTATCTATGGCTCACGTGCTTCTGCTGGTGTGATTATGATTACAACCAAAGGTGCGAGGGGGGCAGGAAAACCTCAACATGTTTCTATTTCGTATGATGGATATTATGGGATACGTAAGGTTGCCCGTATGCCTGATTTTATGAATGCTCAAGAATTTATAGATTATCGTTTTGCACGTCATACTCTTTTAACATCAGATGTCTTTGATGGTTCTAGTCGTAAAGGAGTAGATGCGAACGGTATTCCTCATTATGAAATTAAACAATCTGATTTGGAAACTACGTTTCTGAAACGTGATGGTGGTACAAACTATCGTGATTCCCAAATTTATGAGATGATGATGTCGGGAACAGATGGTTATGACTGGACAGACCTCGTAACTCGGACAGGTAATCAGCAGAATCATTATATCAGTGCCAACGGAGCCACAGAAAAAATTAATTATCGGTTAGGAGTTGGTTATCAAGGGGAAGAAAATGTGTTCAAACATAATGATTATTCCCGTTTCAATATCAAAGGTGCTTTTGATGGAAAAATTTCCAAAGTATTTGAAGCTGGATTATCTGTGAATATGGCTTATACGGTGCAAGATGATTTTAGTACCGATGGAACTTATTGTCCGTATGAAAACGCTTTTTATTTCAATCCTTTTGTTGCACCTTATGATGAAAATGGTAACATTATCAATAATCCAGGGTCAAAGGATGCTTTTGGGTCTACCGGACAATTCACTTCTACTGTTAGCCCACTGAATGATTTAGAGGATGAAAACTATACTAATCAAACTCGCAAATTTCATGTCTTTGGCAATGTATATTTGCGTACTAATATAATGGATGGATTAAAATTTGCGACTACTTTTTCACCTAACTTTTATCATGGGCGTCAAGGAAAGTTTAATGCTACTGGAGTGAATGACCGTAATCCGCTAGGTTCCAATTATTATCAGGTGAACGGAACGAACTCTGCAGAGGTTGAGACGACAGACCGTATGGACTGGACTTGGGATAATCAGCTTGATTTTAATAAAACAATAGGTGATCATACGTTTGGCGCGATGGGTTTATTCTCCATATATCGTTCTGATAAAGAAATTTATAGATTGAAAGGCTTTGGTATTTCGGATGATATGCTTTCTTTTCATGCCTTGGATAAGGCTTCCGGTGATAAGGAGATAGCTTCTTCCTATACAGCATCTACTTTGGTCTCAGGAGCTCTTCGTTTGAATTATTCATATAAAGGTAAGTATATGGCGACAGCTACAGCACGTGCTGATGGTTCTTCACGCTTTGCAGAAGGTAACCGTTGGGGATGGTTTCCTTCCGTTGCTTTGGCATGGCGTATGTCAGAAGAAAGCTTTTTAAAAGGTACTCATTGGTTGGATAATTTGAAATTGCGTTTGTCTTATGGAGTTACCGGTAACAACAATGTGGATGATTATGTGACAATAGCTACAGCTTCAGGACCTAGTTATGTGGTATTGGGAGGATCGGAAATACAAGGATATTACCCTAATGGGCTTGTTAATACGGGACTCATTTGGGAAAAGGTAAAAGAGTTTGATTTAGGATTGGATTTTAGTGTATTGAGTAATCGTATTAATCTGACAGCCGATTTTTATCATCGTTTGTCTGATGGGCAGATTATGGATAGGATTGTTCCTGTTGAAACAGGTGAAACAAAAGCTACTTTTAATGTCGGTTCAGTTCGTAATACCGGAATTGAATTAGGAATGCAGTTTGGCATTATTCGGAGTAAAGATTTTATATGGGATTTAAGTGTGAATTATTCTCGTAACTGGAATAAAATATTGGAACTTAGTAATGGGAAAGTGGATGAAATTGCATCCAATCGCTTTATTGGTGAGCCGTTAAATGTATTGCGTGACTATATTCATACTGATGTGATAACTGATAAAGGGGTAACGATGCACACTAAAGATGGGGATATTCATTATACTTTGCAAGAATTGTATGCAAAGTATGGTTCGAAATATAAGTGGTATGAAGGTCAGATAGCTGTGAATGATTGGAATAATGATGGCAAGATTACGGATGAAGATAAGCGAATATATGGTTGTACAGATCCTAAATGGGTGGGAAGTTTAAGTTCAAATATGTATTATAAAGGTTTCGATTTCTCAGTAATGATTTATACTAAACAAGGACAATGGGCTCGTAGTTATTTCCATGATAAATATATGAAATGGTCTGATCGTGGTAACCAACATATGGCAATGGATTTTTATATTCCTAAAGGGGCGCCTGTTATTGACCATACTACCGGTGATATTGTATATGCCACTGAAACTCATTACGGTGAATATCCTTATCCGAATAATTCCGATACTTCGGCAGGTGGATATTTTTCTGATAAAGGTAGCGCGAAGGGAGAAGGCTTTCAGTATCAGAAGACTTCTTTTGTAAAGGTAAAAAATATCTGTTTGGGATATACTTTCCCTAAGAAGTGGATTACTAAAGCAGGATTACAGCATTTGCGTCTTTATATCAATGTGCTTAATCCATTTTGTTTTACGGATTATGATGGATTTGATCCTGAATGGGCAAATGCTAAATTAACTGATGGTGGTCCTGCATCGGTAACTTATCAGATAGGTGCGAATATTAAGTTTTAATTTCAAAGGAAAGGTAAATGGTATGAAAAAATATATATATACGGCAGTCATATTGGTTGGCTTTGTTTTGACTACAAGTTGTGAAGATTTTCTGACTACAGATAATAAGTCAAATGTAACGGACAAAGAATATTTCTCGACTAAGACAGGTTTTGAATCTTTGGTATCAAATGCTTATAGTACTTTACGAGATGTTTATGCAGTATCCAGTTATACTACTTATTTTAATGCAGGTACGGATATGTATGCTGATGGGCGTAATTATATCAATGATGAGTTGCATGAATATGAAACTTTAAATCCTGAAAACAGTGTGATGAAAGAGCTTTATACGGCATGTTATAAAGGTATCCGTGCGGCTTATGCTATAAAACATTATGCGGCGGATGCAGTTATTGATGAGAATTTGCGTAGCAGGCGTGTGGATGAGGCACGAGTATTGGCGGCGAATTATTACTATATATTGGTAAATACTTTCGGGGGGGTACCTTTGATGAAAGATTATGTGGCTGATGTTCAAACCGGATATCCTAAATCTTCGGTGGTTGATGTTTACACTTATATTATTGAGGAATTGGAGAATGTAATAGCTGCCGGAGCTATGGAAAAGTCTACCGCTTTGGATGGTGGTGGTCGTATAAGTATTGAATCGGCTCGTGCGTTATTAGCTAAAACTTATTTAGCAGCAGCTTGGGATTTAGATAAAAAAGATTACTTTGCCAAAGCAGCCCAAGTAGCAGATGACGTGATAGCTAATCGTGCTTTGGTTACTCCTTTCGAGGATCTTTGGAGAGCGGATTGTAGTGGAGATGATAACGAAGAATTTATTTGGGATGTGGAATATGACTATGCTACGGCTGCTAATACAGTCAGTGGTGGGCATCCGTGGAGTTCCTTTTATTGTAATCATATGGGGGGGCAAGAAGATCATGGAAAGGGGAGTACTTCTGCTTTTATTGCGACTTTACATGCTTTGCAGTGTTTTGAAAAAGGCGATATACGCTATGGGGTAACGTTTATGAAGGAGTTACCTGATATTGTTACTGCATCCGCTTATTGGTATTGGGATTGGTATAAGAATGGTGGAACTTTTATAGGAATTCCTTTGAAACGTTACTATCCGGCATGGTATGAAACAGAAGAAGATATCGATGCATGGAAAGCTCTTGATCCTGAAAATCGTAAAAATACATGGATACTACCGATGTCTGATCATACACGGGATCCTCAAGAATATATGCCTGGAGAAATTGATTATGAGGAATTTGTAACCTATTCTTATGGGGGCGCTCCTTGTCGTAAATTTGATGATTCTAATACTGCTAGTTATTCTAATAAAACAGATTATCGTGATGTACATATTATTACGCTTCCTGAGATTTATTTGGTAGCAGCAGAGGCTTATTTAAAAGCTGGTGATAAGGGAAATGCTTTGCTTCGTTTGAATGAAGTGCGCCGACGTGCACGGCTTGATGCGGTAACTGAAATAAATGTGGATGTTATTTTAAAAGAACGTGCTTGTGAGTTATTTGGACAGGGATCTCGATGGATTGATTTAAGACGTACACAGAAATTGGTGGAGTATAATGATTTATATAATCCTCAGATAAAAGGGCGGGCCGCACAAATGATTGGAAAGAAATTACTTCGTCCTATTCCTCAGGCGGCGATTGATGCGAATGAGTTGATGAGTGCTGAAGATCAGAATCCAGGGTATTAGTAAGGTGATTAGATAGTATTGAGATGTGTTTAGGACGGGGATGTTATGATATATGGCATCCTCGTTATTAAAAAAATCAATTAAAGTAGAATAACTGATGAATGTGAAATTAAAAAGGGAAAGTCGATTATTGATTATGGCTATAACCAGTGTAGCTTTGTTTGTGCATATTGTAGTGATTTGTGCAGCTAGTACAAGAGAGGTTGTTGCCAATAAAGAATTTGTTTGGTATAATGGTAAACGTCCTATTACTTATTCCTTGCCTGGATCTGTTTCTCCAGTAGTGACGGTAGCACTGGATATGTTTAAGGGTGACATGCAACAGGTGACGGGGGTATTACCTCAAAAAACTCTTTTCGGAACGGCGGTTATTAATATTATTCAGTTGGATAAAAACAAGTCTATCCTAAGAGATCTCCGTAAAGACGGAATCCCGGTGGATAGTATTGTTGCCAGAAAAGACGCTTTTTTTATAAAGATAAGAGAAAATCAGTTGTTGGTTGTAGGAAGTGACGGTCGGGGAACTGCTTACGGCATACTTGAACTTTCCCGCTTGGCAGGAGTGTCTCCATGGGTATGGTGGGGAGATGTGACACCGATGAGAAAAGAGCGATTGACCCTTCCGGCTGATTATTCTACTTTTCAGAGTCCATCGGTAGAGTATCGTGGAATCTTTTTAAATGATGAAGACTGGAGCTTGCAGCCTTGGAGCTGGAAAAACTTTGAACCGTCTGATATAAAAGGACGTATTGGTGCACGTACTTATAAAGAAATCTTCAAATTGCTGATGCGCCTTCGTGCCAATGCTATTTGGCCGGGAATGCATGGAATTACGACTCCGTTCTACTTTGTGCCGGGAGCTAAAGAAGCAGCTGACAGTTGCGGCATTCTCATCGGTACTTCGCATTGCGAGCCAATGATGCGCAATAATGTAGGTGAATGGAAAGTCAATGAACGGGGTGACTATAATTACATAACAAACCGTGAAGGGGTACAATCCTATTGGATAGAACGGCTGAAAGAGGCTGGACCTTATGAAAATTTCTACACCATGGGTATGCGAGGTATTCACGACAGTGGAATGGAAGGGGTCAAGACCCTTCAGGAAAAGACCGATGCACTGCAACAGGTTATTGACGACCAGCGCAAGTTATTATCGAAGTATGTAGATAAAGATGTGGAGAAAATTCCCCAGGCTTTTGTCCCCTATAAAGAAGTGCTTCAAATAATGGAGAATGGCTTGCAACTGCCGGAAGACATCACTTTGATATGGTGTGATGACAACTATGGCTATATGACCCGTTTAAGTGACAAGGAACAGCAAAAGCGTAACGGAGGTGCCGGAGTGTATTATCATCTCAGTTATTGGGGGCGTCCGCATGACTATATGTGGTTATGCACTACCCAGCCGGGATTGATTTATAGTGAAATGAAACAGGCATACGATTGCAATGCCCGCCGTTTGTGGGTGGTTAATGTGCACGATTTGAAACCCGCGGCATACGATTTGGAACTCTTTCTGGATATGGCATGGAATATCAATTCCGTATCTCCATCTACTCTTGTGGAGCATCAGAAGAGCTGGCTTTGCCGCGAATTTGGCAAAGAAGCAGGAGAAAAATTATTGCCTGCCATGTTAGAGTTTTATCGCCTGTGCGGCATCCGTAAACCGGAATTTATGGGTTGGAACCAAGTGGAGCTGGACAAGAAAAAATATACCAAAGGCTGGTCTCCGGTTAAAAATACGGACTTTAGCTTAACCGAATTCGGCGGCGAACTGGATCGTTATCTGGAATCCTATGAAGCCATTAAAGAGATTTTATCGGAAGTGGAACCAATGATTCCTCAGGAACGCAAAGATGCTTTCTTTGCCCAAATTAAGTATCCTGTATTTGGCGCTGCTGCCATGAGCACAAAGATGCTGGAGGCACAAAGAGCACGTTGCATTTCTCCGGGAAGCTGCGACACGACTTTATGGACCCGCGAAAGTCAATTAATGGCTGCCTGTGCCAAAAGCATTAAAGCTTACCAGGAAATCCGCGATTTGACAGATTACTATAACAATGAACTGGCAGATGGCAAATGGAAATACTCCATGTGCCATAATCCGCGGGATTTATATGTGTTCTATCCGCCTGAAATTCCCATATGGCTGACAGATAAGGAAATAGAGAAATATGCTTCTTTTAGAAGACCAAAATCGTTACCTTTGGAGGAAGTGGCTAAGGATCATTGTATTGTTTCTAATGCTTGCGATTATACAAGCGCATCCAAAGGGGTCGTGACGATTCAATCATTGGGACATAGTATGAATGCTGTTTCCGTACCAAAGGGAAAGTCAATTACTTTTGAGTTTGATTGTTTATGGGATGGAGAGGCGATACTGCGCACTGCCGTAATCCCGACACAACCTAATGATAAAGGAGATATTCGTTTCAGTGTTAGTATAGATGGTGAAAAGCCTCGGATATGTTCTATTAAAGAGCCGTTTCGTTCGGAAGGATGGAAACAGAATGTACTCCGTGGACAGGCTGTTCGTGAAACTGGTCATCAATTGACGAAAGGAAAGCATACTTTATCCATCACTGCTTTGGATGATCATGTCCTGATAGATCAATGGATGATTGATTTCAAACCAGACAGAATGTTCTATGTATTTCCAGTTCAACCAACCTATTAATGTAGCATGAATTGTATGAAGAAAATTATTGGACTGTTCATTATTTTATTATGCTTTTGCACGACAAAAGCTCAACAGACAGAAGTGAGGTATCTTTCCGGTACAGGACCGGATCATACTGTGAAGTGGAATTTCTGGTGCTCTTCAGGTATGAACTCTCAAAAGTGGAGCAAGATAGATGTTCCGTCTTGCTGGGAACAGCAAGGTTTTGGAGGCTATACCTACGGGCGCTATTATATTTATAAGGAACACGAGAAAGAAAAGCAATATGATGCCTACAGGGAACATGATTTTTGCGATGAATACGGCATCTATCGTCATTGTTTTGATGTTCCGGACACTTGGAAAGGCAAACAGATAAGTATTGTATTTGAAGGTGTTATGACTGATGCTGAAGTGAAAATCAACGATGTCATCGCTGGCCCTGTTCATCAGGGATCATTCTATCGTTTTTCTTATGATATCACGGACAGACTGAAATTCGGGAAAACGAATTTGATGGAAGTGACGGTGAAGAAGCAGTCGGCTGATAAATCAGTTAATGCAGCGGAGCGCCGGGCTGACTGGTGGCTTTTCGGAGGTATCTATCGTCCTGTATATCTGACAGCAAAGCCTCGCACGCAAATAGAACATATAGCGGTGGATGCCCGTGCTGACGGTACGTTGCACACAGATGTATATTTGAAAAATATTTCCAAAGGACAACAATTGGAACTGTCGCTCATTTCCTGTGATTCACAGCTTCCTATAGGGCGGCAGGTATGCGGGCTTTCGACGGAAGAGAAACAGATACTTACCACACATTGGAACAATATCAGGACATGGGATCCTGAACATCCCAACCTTTACCGGCTCACGATGCGTCTTCTTTCCACAACAGGAGATGTTGTGCACGAGATTACGGAGCGCATAGGATTCCGTACCATTGAATTCCGTCCTGAAGATGGCGTATATCTGAACGGTACTCGTCTTTTAGTGAAGGGGATTAACCGTCATTGCTTTGATCCGGAAACAGGTAGGACAATCAGCCGGGAACTCAGTCTGAAGGATGCTTTGCTCATTAAGCAGATGAATATGAATGCCGTGCGTTCACATTATCCACCAGATACTCATTTTTTAGAGGCGTGTGATTCCATAGGTCTTCTTTATCTCAATGAATTATGTGGTTGGCAGAATAGCTATAGCACTGAAATAGCAGAAAAGTTACTGCCTGAGATGATATTTCGTGATGTGAATCACCCGTGTATCTTTGTTTGGGCAAATGGTAACGAAGGAGGATGGAATACTGCTGTTGACAATCGTTTTGCCGACTATGATCCGCAGAAACGTCACGTCATTCATCCGTGGGCGGATTTCAATGGCTTGGATACACGTCATTACCCTAATGGTACGGATAACATGTATCGGTTGGAACGCGGGCATAAGGTTTTTATGATGACGGAGTTCCTGCATGGCCTCTATGACCGTGGACAGGGTGCAGGCCTCAAAGGACTATGGTCAAAGTTTAAGGCAAATCCACTTTTTGCCGGTGGCTTCCTTTGGGCATATGTGGATGAAGCTGTCCGCCGTACAGATACCGGACAAATGGACACTTACGGTCCTAATGCTCCCGATGGTATTGTGGGGGCAAATCGCGAAAAAGAAGGCAGTTTTTATACTGTTCGGGAGGTATGGTCACCCATTCAAATACATCCATTAAAAATAACTTCTTCTTTCAAAGGAGATTTTTATGTAACTAACGATTACTTATTCAGCAACTTAAGCGAATGCCGGATGAAGTGGAAGGTAATGCGTTTACCTATTCCACAGGTGTCCGATAGCCCCATCTGCTTAGCGGAGGGCGGCGTACTGTTACCTGCGATTCAGCCTGGCGAGAGGGGGATAGCCCACTTTGATTTGCCTGAGAAATTCTTCAATGGAGACATCTTGGAATTGGAAGCCTACAATGTAGCGGGAGATATGATATGTAATTGGACGTTTCCTATCAAGAATAACCGTAAGTACTTTATAGAATACAGGTATTTACAACCGACAACAACTGCTACTGCCAGATATCAGACAGACGACAATAGTGTTACACTGATAGCGAATGGAGTTACAGCAACATTCAACAAAGCGAATGGTAATTTGGTAGAAGTGAAGAACGGTAGCAAGATCATACCATTGTCTGATGGTCCTCTCCCGGTCGGGATGAAGATGCTTTTCTGTTCTGCTAACCTAAAGATGCAAGGTGATACTGCCATTTATACCGTAAAATATAAAGGTGCGGCCGACTCCATTGTCTGGAGAATGGCACCTGACGGATTGCTTGGAATGGATGCATTAGTGCTGAATTACAGAGCAAAGAACAAGTTTGACGGTGTATACTTTGACCGTCCGGTTCTTAATTTCGGTTTTTCATTCTCTTTTCCTGAAAAGAACATCAGTGGGATGCGTTGGTTAGGCAAAGGTCCTTACCGGGTATGGAAGAACCGTATCGAAGGAACGAATTATGGTATTTGGCAGAAGGATTACAACAATACGGTGACGGGAGAATATTATCATCAGCTTATTTATCCGGAATTCAAAGGGTATCATGCAGATCTCTATTGGGCAACACTCCAATCAAAGACAACACCGATGACAGTTTATTCGGAAACTGACGGTATTTTCTTTCGCGTCTTCACTCCGGAGGAGCAGCGTGACCGTGAAAGCCGTGGAATATCAGTAAAGGAATATCCTGCTGGAGACCTTTCGTTCTTATTTGAAATTCCGGCTGTCAACTCTCAGGGGACAGGAGGAGAGGCTTCTTATATTAAAATTAATAAAGGGGATGATGGCTTTAGAATGAAGCTATGGTTTGATTTCCGGAACTAGACCCGATAGCGTGTTTATTGCATAAATACCTATAAAGAGCTATTGCGTAGTATATATATTCTGTAAAATGGGGGAAAAGATTACCGATATCAGGTGATTGTTTCCCCCTTTCTTTTTATAGAACTTTGCATTCCCAAAAATTAAGAATTTAGAATTATAGGTATTCATGGTAAGAAGACAGTTACAAAGGATTAGTTTAGGATCCCTTTTTTTAATAATCGGAGCGATATCTATCTTTGCACAACCTAAGATAATGGTATCCGGTAAAGTGATATCCAAAGAAAAACAGGAAGTCGTAGATTTTGCGACCGTATATTTGAAGGGTACAACTTATGGCTGTACAACGAATGAAGAAGGTATTTATCATCTTCATGCACCGGCAGGGAAATATACACTGGTTGTTTCGGCTATAGGATATGAGACTATAGAAAAGCCCATAACTTTAGTTCATGGAGAAAGGATTAAGATGAATGTAATGATTGCCCCGTCAGTGACTGAGTTGGATGAAGTTGTAGTGGTATCTAACGGGGTTTCCCGTGTGAAACGTTCCGCATTCAATGCGATAGCTGTAGATA
>ERZ827043.2751-NODE-2751-length-14226-cov-4.541811_pt1 | contig 14226 bp, 13 predicted proteins | sample MGYA00519923_ERZ827043 | MGnify/ENA primary metagenome ERZ827043 (study PRJEB31778, sample SAMEA3449251) | human gut metagenome | biome: human gut; feature: human-associated habitat; material: faeces | place: United Kingdom | collected 2010/2012 ...
CAACCCTCACGCCCGTAAGGGCGTGTCAACCTTCGGGAATACTGGAAAGCACCGCTCAGGTCCCGGTCCCGATCCCGACCGCGCCGAAGACGCCTGAACCCTCAAGCCCCAAAGGGGCTTGTCCTATTTCCCTCTTTCTGCTCTTCTATGCTACAATATAGACAGCATTGAATCATGTTGATAAAAGGAGGTCCTGTGTATGTCTAAGATTCTTGTTGTTTCCGGTCATCCCCGTCTGAATCAGTCTCTGGCCAATAAGACCATTCTGGAAACGCTGAAGGATAAGGGGGCTGATTTCACTCTTCTCCGTCTGGATGAAGAAGGGTTTGCACCCCAGGTGGAGAAGGATCAGGCTCTTTTGAAGGATGCCGACGTCATTGTGTTCCAGTTCCCCATTTTCTGGTATTCTTATCCTTCTCTTATGAAGCACTGGGTGGAGGAGGTCTTTGCCCACGGTTTTGCCTATGGCACGGGCGGCACGGCGCTGAAGGGGAAGAAGTTCCAGATTTCCTTTACCACCGGTTCCCCTGCCAGTGCGTACAAAGTGGGCGGCCCCAACGGCCATCCCATGGAGGATTTCCTCTACAATTTCCAGCAGATTGCAGCTCTCTGCGGTATGGAGTATGAGGAACCTATTTACACCAACGGCTGCGCCTACATCCCCGGCGTGAGCCCGGAATTTGTGAAAGACCGGGTCATCAAGGACTGCCAGGCCCATGGAGCCAAACTGGCTGAAAGGCTGAAAGCTCTGTAACAGACCATGTAAAAAGCGTCCCTTCTCTTTTGAGAACGGACGCTTTTTGATTGCCTTTTATTGATTTTTCTCTCCGGTGTATAGGACCCCGAACTATGTAAGGAGTCCCATGACAAAGCAGTGCATAAAAATTCTTATAAAAGCAGACTCTGCGAATTAATCAGTGCTTCCCTAGATCTGCGCCGTCAGGCGCTCCCCGATCCCGGCCCCGCCCCCAGCCGCTCTGCGGCTGCCTTCACTCCTTCGCCTGGTGCACCACGATCTGGGGGAAGGGAATATCTATGCCGTTCTTGTCGAAGGCTTCTTTCACTTTAATGTAGAGTTCGTTCTGGGCTTCGAAGTATTTCTGCCTGTCCACCTGGGCTCTGACGTAGATACGGATGGAGGATTCTGCCATGGCACTGACGTAGATGGGGAGGTTTTCTTTATTGAGCACATAGCCGTCTTCTGTGAATATCTTTTTCAGGAGGGCAATGCAGGCCGGCAGGTCGGTGCTGTATCCTACGTCGAAGGTGAATTCCAGATTTCTTGTTTCAAAGGCGGAGAAGTTCTTAATGACACTGTTAATGAGGGAGGAGTTCGGGATGACAATCATCTGGTTGCCCAGGGTGGAAATGAGGGTGTACATAATGCGGATGTCGGTGACGGTGCCCTGATTGGTGCCTACCTGGATGTAGTCCCCTACCCTGAAGGGGCGGAAGATGAGGATGAAAATGCCGGAGGCCACGTTGCCGATATTATCCTTGAGGCCCAGGCCGATGGCCAGGCCTACGCCGCCGAAGGCTGCGGCCAGGGTGCCTGCCGCCACGCCGGCGGTGCCCAGGGCTACGATGGCCACGATGGCCAAGCAAAAGAAGAAAATGATTTCTGAAATGAAGGTTTTGGCGGAAGGATCCACGTTGCTTCTTTCCAGGATGTGTTCTACTGCCTTGCGGATGTATCGGCAGACGATGTATCCCACAATGAAGAGGATAACCGCTTCGATGAGATCCAGGCCCTTGGTGAGGGCAAACATTTTCAAGTCGCCCATGAATTTGGCGGTAATGCTGATTTCATCAGTCACTACTTTGGTTACTGCATTGGTTTCCAATGGAAAGTTCCTTTCTTTAAAATGAAATGGCAGGAAATGATATTTCTTCTATTTTATCATATCGGGCAAAAGAAAAGCGGCCTCCTCATGGAATGCCGCTTTTGCTCTGCACCGTTTACGCCTTTTCAGCCGCCTGTTTTTCGCCGGCTGCAATAATGTTTTCTACTACCATGGTGGTGGTAACGCTTCCCACGCCGCCGGGGACGGGGGTAATGGCGCCGGCTGTTTCGGAGACAGGGCCGTAGTCCACGTCCCCCACTGTTTTGCCGTTTACCCGGTTAATACCTACGTCGATGACCACGGCTCCCGGTTTCACCATGTCCGCCGTCACCGCCTCTGCGTGACCCAGGGCAGCCACCAGGATGTCTGCGCTCTTTGCGATTTCTTTCAGGTTCTTCGTATGGGAGTGGCAGATGGTGACGGTGGCGTTTTTCTTCAGGAGCATGAGGGAAACGGGTTTCCCGATGACATTGCTCCTTCCGATAATGACTGCTTTTTTTCCGTCGGGATTGATGCCGTAGTGGTCAAGGATGGCCATAACCGCCCTGGGCGTGCAGCCGAAGAGTCCTTCTTTCCCGGCGAAGAGCCGTCCTGCATTGGTGTCGGTAAGGCCGTCCACATCCTTGTCCGGATTGATGAGGGCAATCATCTTTTCCGCATTGATACCCTTGGGGAGGGGCATCATCATGAGGATGCCCGTGATTTCCCGGTCATGGCTCAAATCGGAAATGAGATTTCCCAGTTCTTCCTCTGTCACATCGTCGGATTCCCGGAAGATTTCCGCTTCCATGTCGTAGCTCTTGGCCACTTTCTGCATGAAGGAGGCGTACATGGCAGAGGGTTTGCTGCTCCCTGCCAGAACGATGGCCAGTTTCGGTTCATAGTGTTTTGCTCTCAGGGCCTCCAGCCTTCCCCGGAGCACCTTTTCCAGAGAGGCGGCCGTTTCTTTTCCGTCCAGTATGTCTGCCATATCAGAAGAGTCCTGTAATATGACCATCGTCGTCTACGTCGATCCGTTCAGCTGCCGGACGTTTCGGCAAGCCCGGCATGGTCATCACCTTGCCGGTGAGAACCACTACGAAACCGGCGCCGGCGGAAATCCTGACTTCCCGTACATGAAGGGTGAAGCCGGAGGGAGCGCCCAGTTTGGTGGGATCATCGCTGAAGGATGCGGGGGTCTTGGCAATGCATACGGGCACGTCTTTGAAGCCCATTTCTTCAATATGCTTCAGTTCCTTTTCAGCGGCGCTGTCGTACTGCACATTGGCTGCGCCGTAGATTTCCTTTGCAATGGTTTCAATCTTTTCCTTCAGGGAAAGGTGGATATCATAGAGAGGCTTGTAGGAAGAGCCTTTGTCGATGGCTTCCAGTACCTTTCTTCCCAGGTCCAGGCCCCCTTTGCCGCCGTCTACAAAGACCGTGGATTCAGCCACCGGAACGCCTGCTTCGGCGCAGGCATCTTCGATGACCTTCTTTTCCTCTGCCGTGTCGCTGGGGAACATATTCAGTGCCACCACAATGGGGAGGCCGAATTTCTTCAGGTTGGAAATATGACGGAGCAGGTTCGGCAGGCCCCTCTTCACTGCTTCCGGATCCGATTCGGTGAGTTCATTCTTTGCTTTGCCGCCGTTCATTTTCAGGGCACGGATAGTAGCCACCAGAACAGCTGCATCCGGTTTCAGGCCGGCGAAACGGCACTTGATATCCAGGAACTTTTCTGCCCCCAGGTCGGCGCCGAAACCGGCTTCCGTAACCACATAGTCAGCCAGGTGAAGGGCCGTGCGGGTAGCCAGCACGGAGTTGCAGCCGTGGGCAATGTTGGCAAATGGGCCGCCGTGAATAAAGGCAGGCACATGCTCCAGGGTCTGCACCAGATTCGGTTTCAGCGCATCCTTCATCAAAGCCGCCATGGCGCCCTGGGCATGGATATCGCCGGCAGTGACAGGCTTGTTGTCATAGGTGTAGCCTACAATAATCCGTGCAAACCTTTCCTTCATATCCCGGATGGAATCAGCCAGGCAGAGGATAGCCATCACTTCAGAAGCTACGGTAATATCAAAGCCGTCTTCCCTGGGAACACCGTTGGCATGGCCGCCGAGACCCACCACGATATGGCGGAGCACCCGGTCATTCATGTCCTCCACCCGTTTCCAAACCACCCGGCGGGGATCGATGCCCAGCACATTCCCCTGCTGGATATGGTTGTCCACCATAGCCGCCAGAAGATTGTTGGCGGCCGTAATGGCATGAAGATCACCGGTGAAATGGAGATTGATATCCTCCATAGGCACCACCTGGGAATACCCGCCGCCAGCAGCGCCGCCCTTCACCCCCATACAGGGTCCCAGAGACGGCTCGCGGAGGCAGATCATTGCCTTCTTCCCCAGCTGCGCCAGCGCCTGGCCCAGCCCTACAGTGGTGGTAGTCTTCCCTTCCCCTGCAGGAGTCGGGGAAATAGCGGTCACCAGAATTAACCGGCCCATGGGCTTACCTTCCAGCTCCTTCGTCAGCTTCAGAGAAATCTTGGCCTTGTAAGGACCGTAGTTCTCCAAATCCTCAGCCGGAATCCCGATGGAAGCACCGATTTCCGTAATCGGCTTCATTTCTGCTTTCTGTGCAATCTCAATGTCGCTTAACATCTTTTCCACTCCTTCATGCCCAACCAAACTTCTGAATTTGCCTTATAGAAATACTGACCGTCTGGCAATCAGCTCTATTCATTATATCACAATGGGGACGGGGGAAGAGGGGAAGAGGGAGAAGGTTCTTAAGTTTGACCGGCCTTTGGACACGCCTGCGGCGTGAGGGTTCAAAAGGTTCAAAAGGTTCTTAGGTTTGACGCCCGCTTTGCGGGCGAGGGTTGTGGATAGCCGCCTACGGCGGCTATGATCATGAACTCAGCGTTACGGGACTTGCATTTGTGTCACCTGTGCTGCATGAAGGAGAGCGTTAGCCCCCTTCCTTTGGAAGACAGAAGCCCTGCAGAGGGCTTCTGAGCCGGGCTAATATGTGAGCATAACCTGCCCCACAGGGGGAACGACTCACTGGATTCTCAGGTCGCTACGCTCCCCTACAGCACGGCTATCACCGACTCACAATATTTTGCGCGTCACTGCGTTCCTTCAAAATATGTTCGCTGGTGTGACTCCAGTTCGCTGTGCACACACTAAGCGAACACCTTAATGCCCGGCCGTTGGTGTCGCCGGAGGGCGGAGGATAGCGGCCTTTTGAAAAAAGGCCGAGGCCCCGCAGGGGCCTAATGACACATAACTCTGCGCGTCGTATATTCGGTGTTCCTCAGCCCTATCGGGCAGCTCCTTCCAGTAGAAGGAGCCTGCGTTACGTGCTTACCTTCCTGCTACTTAATTCACGCTAAACATTCTGCTGAATTGGCCACCTTCGGTGGCCACCCCCTATCCCGCTTCGCGGGACTCCCCCCTATTCAAGGGGGAGAATAGGCCTCTCTATACTTCCCTGTAAACTCATGTGGCACAATGCTGAGCGTCCATAGTGCCCCCGCTTCAGCGGGGTGGCAAAGGAACTGGAGTTGCACCAGCAAACTGGATTCGTAGGGGAACGTTAGAGACCTGAGAATCCAGTGAGTCGGTGATAGCCGTGCTGTAGGGAGTCGCAGACGACTGAGAATCCAGTGACATGCTTCCCTTTGGATAAAGGTGGTGGCGCAGCCACCAAAGGGGGCCGCATTTCCATCGCGCCGCAGGCCTGTCAAACTTCAGCCCGAAGGGTCGTCAGCCCTCAGGCCCGAAAGGGCGTGTCCCTACTGGTTAATCATGAGGTTCTTGGCCGATTTTTTAAGTTTCTGCAAAGCTTTGCCTTCGATCTGGCGAATTCTTTCTCTGGTGACATCGAAGTAGCGGCCCACTTCTTCCAAAGTTCTTGTTTTCCCATCTTTCAGGCCGAAGCGGAGTTCCAGCACCTGTCTTTCTCTTTCCGTGAGGCCCTGCAGGAGCTGGTCGATCTGTTCCTTGAGAAGGATGGAGCCGGCTGCGTCGTCGGGAGCGATGGCTTCATGGTCTTCGATAAAATCTCCCAGGTGGGAGTCTTCTTTTTCTCCGATAGGCGTTTCCAGGGAAATGGGATCCTGGGCGATTTTCTTGACTTCCCTGATTTTACCTACGGAAAAGCCCATGGCCTTGGCCAGTTCTTCATTGGTGGCTTCCCTGCCGTTTTCCTGCAGGAACTGGCGGGAAATGCGGTTTAGTTTATTAATGGTTTCCACCATGTGCACCGGCACCCGGATGGTTCTTGCCTGGTCCGCAATGGCCCGGGTGATGGCCTGGCGGATCCACCAGGTGGCATAGGTGGAGAATTTATACCCCTTGGTATAGTCAAATTTATCCACTGCCTTTAAAAGGCCCAGATTGCCTTCCTGGATGAGGTCCAGAAACTGGAGGCCCCGTCCCAGGTATTTCTTGGCGATGGACACCACCAGACGAAGGTTGCGGTCCGCCAGCTCTTTCTTGGCGGCTTTGGCCGCTGCCCTGTCCTCATCGGTGGCACCGGGAAGTGTGCCTTTTTCCACTTTCTTGGCCAGTACAATTTCTTCTTCGCTGTCCAGAAGGCGCAGCGCCCCGATTTCCTTCAGATACATTTTGACAGGGTCGTCGATGGTCATGGTATTGTCCAGATCCGGTACAGGCTGGGATTCCGTTTCTTCCGTTTCCAGCGCTTCTTCCTCTTCCAGAAGTTCCAGATCTTCATCCGATACATCCACATCAAAGTTGACCTCATAATGGTCGTCATGAAGGGCTTCATAGAGATTGGACAGATCATCCCCGCTCAAATTCTTTTCTGTCACAAGATTCATGATGTCCTTATTGGAAATCACACTGCCCCCTGCTTTGGCGGTGAGTTCTCCAATCCATTGTTCCAATCTTTCATCCTGTACTGCCATAGTCAAATCCCCCTTAAGAAAGGCGGAAATACGGGCGGCGCTGCTTCATTCCTTGGTGAAACAGCCATCCCGCACAAAGACGCCCCGGTGAATGGTTCTGAATTCCTTATTTCAATGCCATGATTTCTTTACTGATTTGTATACAGATGAGCTGCTCTTCCCGGGCTTTTTCCGGGTCGGTACTCATCAGTTCCTGTACTTTTTGTGTGTGAACGCGGTATTCCTCCTGCAGATATATTTTCTTCATAGGCCAGATATATTCTTCCTTCGGCACCAAGCCCGGCTGGTCCCCTTCCATACGAAGCTTTGCCAGACGGCTGATATCTTCCCGGGGAAGCATGCCTTCCACCGCTTCAGCAGTCAGAGGCAGCTGTTTTTCCTTCATTTCCTTCATCAGGCTGAAGAGACGGCCGTGAAATTCATCGGCGAAGCGATAATTGGACAGTTCCTCCCATCCATCCGGCAGCATCTGGTAAATCAGACAGTAGTTAAGGAAACCGGCTTCCAGAAGCCGCTGCCTTTTCTTCAATGGATTCAGGTCCACCGCTTCCTTTTCCACCGGAACGCTCTGGGAAATATACATATCGGAACGGTTCTTCTTGGCATACACCAAAGCCTCGCTTCGGATCATGCCTTCATCCATATGCATGGCCCTTGCCATTTTCTTGATGAACGCATTCAGCTGGAACGCGTCTCCTGCAGACAGAAGCACGGAGAACATATCATCCAGGATATGGTGCTGCCCGTCAAGGGTAGTGCTGTCATACTGCTTCATCAGGGAATGGAAAAGAAAATCCATAGCTGGTTCCGCCTGCTTCACCGCCTCCAGATAGGCCTCACCGCCGTGAAGGTTCACAAATTCATCCGGATCCTTCCCTTCCCCCAGATGAACCACCCGGAGCTTCAGACCTACGGAGCCTGCGATTTCCAGAGCCCGCTTGGTGGCATTCTGTCCCGCTGCATCCATATCGTAGCTGAAAACCACTTCATCCGCATATTTCTTCAAAAGCCGGGCCTGCTCGATGGTAAAGGCGGTTCCCAGAGAAGCCACCGCATTGGTGACCCCATGGGCATGAAGGGAAATGGCATCCATGTACCCCTCCACCATGATGGCCTGCTTTTTTGCCCGAATAGTAGGCAGTGCCTGATAAATGGCAAAAAGGAGCCGTCTCTTATTAAAAATCGCGCTTTCCGGCGAATTCAGATACTTGGGCTTGCTGTCATCCATGACGCGGCCGCCGAAAGCAACGATTTTCCCCTTCAGATTCCAGATGGGAAACATGCAGCGGTTGCGGAACACGTCATAATAATGGCCGTTCTTATTGGCGCAGAGCCCGGCCTCCACCAGCAGATTTCCATCCACCTTCTTCTTCGTGGTGAAATCGTGGTACAGCTTCTGCCAGGCCGGCGGCGCAAATCCCAGCTTGAACTTCTCGATAGTCTCCATGGACAGATGGCGCTTATTGAAATAGGCAAGTCCCGCCTTTCCCATCTGCGTCCTGGTGAGACAGCTGTGAAAATAAGCCCCTGCCAGCTCCGTCACCTCATGAAGCTCCCGCGCCCTGGCTGCCCGCCTCTTCTCCTCAGGGGACGCCTCCTGCTCCGGGATTTCCATATGGGCATACTCCGCCAGCCGTTCCACTGCCTCCACAAAGGTCAGATTTTCCATCTTCTCCATAAAAGTGATGGCATCGCCGCTGGCATGACAGCCGAAGCAGTAGTAAAACCCCTTGTCCGGTGAAACAGCAAAGGAAGGCGTCCGCTCCGGGCCATGGAAAGGACAGGAAGCCATATAGTACCGCCCATGCTTCTTCAAAGGTACGTAGGAGCCGATCAGGTCTGCCAGATTGATATTCTCTTTTAACTGCTGTACAAACTCATTATTAAATCCGGCCATAATCCTCCTTGCACCACCTTATAGACTAAGAAAGCACCGAAAGAAAGAGAAACAAAGAATCACTCGCTCATCGGTGCCTGAAATGCAGAGGGGCAGCTTACTTCCCCTTCACCGCAGAAGTCAACTCCTTCCAGCGGGCTGCCAGAATATTCATATATATCTTGGGAGACAATCCAAAACTTGCCAGAGAGTATCCGTCGCTCACCTCTACCAGCAGGGTTTTCCCCTCTTCCGTCACGCCGAAATCAATGGCATAACCGGCCGGCGCCGACCGATAGGCCTTCACCGCCGCCTCCAGCACCTTCACATCAGGAAAGACATCCCAACGACCCTTATACGGCGTGAGACCCTGTATTTCCCCATGAAGCACCCAGAGACGCCACTCCGATACGAAGTGCACCTTCTCGCTGCACCACACATCGATATCTTCCAAACCGCCGCCCAGCTTGATCAGATCCTCCGACTTGTCCAGCACCGTGCCATGAAACCGTTTGATATCCTCCACCGGCTTCACAAACACATGCCAGTCCTCCGGGTGACTGGTAATGGTAAAGAGAGTAGACTTCCAGATTTTCCTGCCCGTAAAAGGAAGAAGCTCATCAGGATAATCCAAAGGCTCCAGCTTCACGCCAAACTGCTCCAGCGCCACCTTCACATCCGACACCGTGCCAATCACCGGATCAGAAGGTTCATTATCCGTAAGAGAATACACCGCCTTATACTTCACCACAGGAACATCCAGCTCCCTGCAGCCCGTATAGGCATAATAACAGCTGGGATCATAAAACTCCCCGGTATGTTTAATACGGATATAAGCTTTCATGAATACTCTCCCATAGAAAAAACACATATCGCTACAAATTTAATGATACCATTTATACCGCATTTTTGCCAGTACCTTGGGAAGATTCGTAGGCCCCTCCCCCTATTGTCCCACCACTTGTGGGGTGGCAAGGGAACTGGAGTCACTCCAGCGAACTGGATTCGTAGGGGAGCCTAAGCGACCTGAGAATCCAGTGAGTCGGTGATAGCCGTGCTGTAGGGAGTCAAAGACGACTGAGAATCCAGTGACATGCTTCCCTTTGGGTAAAGGTGGTGGCGCAGCCACCAAAGGGGGTGCCGCTTTTCCCCCGCCCGCCAGGGCGGCTCCCTAGTTTTATCATAATGGCGCCCCCATATTTCCAAAAGGACGCCCACCTTCACCCTTTGAACCCTTTGCATCTTCTGCACCCTTTGAACCCTCACACCCGAAAGGGCGTGTCCATACAAGGTCCCCGGACCACTAAAAAAGAGCTGTGATTACACAGCTCTTTTTATGTATTTTCCACGATTTCTCCCTGCTTTCTTTCCACCCAGCTTTGGAAATCCGCTTTGTCTCCCAGTGATACATAGGAGAGCTGCACAGGAAGGGCGACCAGGCCGCCGGTGATTCTGGCGCCTATGTAGAGCTGGCTCCAGTTGTGGGATACGCCGGCCACTTCGTTGTATTCCACAGGCATGTAGAAGGCCCGGAGGGAGATATGGTAATCGGAGTTGACGAAGGACCAGGGCATGGCCACCAGCAGTTTTTTCTCGCAGATCAGGGCCACGGGATAGTGGACCCGGTTGATGCGCCAGAGGGAGAAGGCTACCACCAGTGCTGCCAGGACGTAGAAAATAATGCCGTGTCTTGTATCATGCCAGATGGCAAAGAGTACGGCTCCTGCGCTCAGCAGTACATAGATGAGGGAGAGGAATATGATATATATTTTCGATCGGTAGCATTCCCACAATATTTTTCCGTAAAGTTTTTCTTTATAGGTATCCAAAACGAATCAAGCCTTTCTCTCTATTTAAAGGGCCTCCAGGGCCTTTTGCACCGGGGAGGTCCGAAAACGGCATCATAAGCAGCCCACTGTCTGATCCCTTTTTGGGGATCCATCGAAAAGCCTGTTTCTCCATGTCTGTCTTCCAAATGGGTTCCTGTATCCATGCCGGAAATACTCGTATCTGCCGGGTGATTTCCATGGATTCGGGGACTTTTTCCCATCTGCGCCTGCGCCGGATTCGGCAGAGCGGGCTTTTTGACAGGTTTGGAAGGTTCTTTTCTTATCTCTATTTTAGCAGATTTCTTCGATTCTTTAAAGGATGTCTTTTGATTTTCCGGCTTCCTTGCTGTTTTTTCCCGGCGGGGCGCTTCTTTTTCCGTCGGTTTCCGCCCCCAGGATTTCAGCATTTTGTCCCTGACTCTTCCGTAGTCAAAGCCGGAGGTGTGGTTCTGTTCCATAGGTTTCCCTCCGGTTACCGGTCTTCTTCATGGCCGGAAATGCTCTTACGCATATCCGTATCGGCCTGGAGATTTTTCAGGTTGTAGTAGTCCATAACCCCCAGGTGACCGCTGCGGAGTGCTTCCGCCATGGCTTTAGGCACTTCTGCTTCCGATTCCACCACCTTGGCCTGCATTTCCTGGGTGTAGGCGCGCATTTCCTGCTCCTTAGCCACCGCCATGGCCCGTCTTTCCTCGGCCCGGGCCTGGGCGATCTGTTTGTCCGCCTCTGCCTGGTCTGTCTGCAGCTGGGCGCCGATGTTTCTGCCCACATCCACATCGGCAATATCGATGGAGAGGATTTCAAAGGCGGTGCCGGAGTCCAGCCCTTTTTCCAGTACGGTCTGTGAAATATGATCCGGATTTTCCAGCACATCCGTATGTCTGGATGCAGAGCCTACGGTGGTGACAATGCCTTCGCCTACCCTTGCAATAATGGTGGCTTCCCCGGCGCCACCTACGAGGCGGTCGATGTTGGCGCGGACGGTGACCCGGGCCCGTACTTTCAGTTCGATGCCGTTCTTGGCCACTGCAGAAATGGTCGGGGTCTCGATGACCTTGGGATTGACGCTCATCTGCACCGCTTCCAGCACGTTGCGGCCTGCCAGGTCGATGGCGGCGGCCTGTTCGAAGGACAGGTCAATCTGGGCGCGGTGGGCCGCAATGAGGGCGTCCACCACATTATCCACGTTGCCGCCGGCCAGGTAGTGGGCTTCCAGCTGGTTCACGTTCAGCAGGAGGCCCGCTTTGGTGCCTTTGATCAGGGGCAGCACAATCATCCGGGGCTCCACCCGCCGAATACGCATGCCCACAAGGTTAAAAAGGGAAATATTCACCCCTGCCGCCAGCGCTGAAATCCAAAGGCCGATGGGTACGAAATGAAGAAATACGGAAACAGCGCCTACCGCAATGACAAGGACTAAAAAGGGAAATACCATCAGTTCCATTGATTCCTCCTGTTAAAAATAATACTATCTTTAAAAATTTACACCTGCACCATTTCTTTTACAACCACATAGCTGGACTCCGCCCTTTCCACCACCAGCGGCTTTCCTGCAGGGATAAAGGTGCCATCGGACAGGGCATCCACCAGTTTTCCATCGATTTTCACTTTGCCTGCCGGCCGGAGGACAGAAACAGCAGTCCCCTGTTTTCCTACCAGATTCTTGAAATCGCCGGTGGAAGACAGGAAGCCCTGATTTCCTTTAAGTTCCGTATGAAGAGCCAGCTTCTTCCACAGACGGCTCTCCCCCAGATGGTCCAGCAGGAAATAGAGCCCGGCTCCTGCTGCCAGGACAGAAAAAGAGAGGACATAAAGAGCCTCCACGCCGCCGCCGAAGGTGAGGAACAGGCCGCCCAGCACCAGTACCAGGCCGCACAGGATACCGGCGCCGGACATGAGGATAAGGATATCCGTCAGTATGAGCACCAGCCCGCCGAAATACAGGATAAATTCCCAGAAAAAACTCTCTTCCTCGTACCAGTTGGCACCGATAAGAATGGCGCCTGCCATGGCGGCCGCCAGGGCCCCGCCTGAAAATCCGGCGGTTTTGATTTCCGCTGCAATGGAAATCAGTATCACCGCCGCCAGCACCGTTTCAATGACCGGATTCCGGATCATGGCTGCCGCCGTCCTGCCGTCAAATGCAGAGACCGGAAGAGCGGAAAAAAGAAATAAAAACAGAAGCGCCGCCTTATACAGACCATCTCTCATTATCCTGCCCCCTTTCGTGAAAAGAAGGAAACATTTTCTCTGTTTAAATTATACTATACCAGGGAAGGACTATGCCACCTTCTCATGAATGCCCGAATTTACCACACTTTCACTGGTAACCATTTTCAAAATAAAGTGCTATAATAAAGATAGCAAGAAATAAAATTCAATCAGGAGGTGCCCTATGTTTAAAAAAGAAGCGCTTAACATGGCTTTGCAGTTATGGAAAAAGGGTGGATTCACGGTACGTTTTTGGGATGGTACTGAAAAGAGCTATGGCTCTACCCCGCCCAAATTTAAAGTGATCTTCAAGAAGGAACCATCCTTCTCTCCTTCTGATTTAAAAGAAGACCTGGATGTGCTCATAGGCTCCGCCTATGTAGACGGCATTGTGGATTTTGAAGGAGATTTGGACGATATCGTAGCCACCGCCTTTGAAAAAGACCCGGTAGAGCTCCCCTATCATCTGGGATCCCTCCGCCAGCGGCTCATCAAGGAAGAAGAGAAACAGGAAAAAGCAAACATTCACGCCCACTACGATCTGGGCAACGAACTCTTCGATACCTTCCTGGACCCTACGAAAACATACTCCTGCGCCTATTTCAAACAGGACAGCAACAGCCTTTATGAAGCGCAGATGAATAAAATCGACCTGTCCCTGCGTAAACTTTTCCTGAAACCCGGCGAAAAGCTGCTGGACATCGGCTGCGGTTGGGGCGAACTCATCATCTACGCCGCAAAAAAATACGGCGTCCACGCCTACGGCATCACTCTTTCCGAAGAGCAGTACAAAACCGCCAAAGAAAGAATTCATAAAGAAGGACTGGACGGAAAAGTGGATGTGATCCTGGAAAACTACCTGGACCTGGATTCCGATGAGTATCAGTTCGATAAAATCGTATCCATCGGCATGTTCGAACATGTAGGAAAGAAATACCTTCCCCTCTATTTCAATAAAGTATCCAGCCTCCTGAAACCGGGCGGCCTCTTCCTCCTCCACTCCATCCTCAACATGGATCCCCAGGAAAAGCAGACCAAAAACTGGATGACCAAGTACATCTTCCCCGGCGGCTACGTCCCGGGCATCCGCGAAACCGTTTCCCTCTTCCCCCTCTTCGGCCTGCGCATGATAGGCTTCGAAAGCCTGCGCCGCCACTACGCCAAAACCCTTCACCTCTGGGCTGAAGCATTCAATGCACACAAGGACAGCCTGCCCGATAAGTACGATGAAAAATTCAAACGCCTCTGGGACATCTACCTCAGAGGCTGCGAATCCGGCTTCCGCACCGGCGTCCTGGACGTAGGCCAGTTCATCCTGAGCAAAGGCATTAATAACGACCTGCCTATGACCATGGAATCTATTTACAATGATAAATAAGCTATGAAAAAGGGGGGCTGTGAAAAAATACAGAAATGACAGCGTTGCCACTCCACATCACTGTCATTTCGACGGTCGGTCAGCCGCCAATAGGAAAGCCTCTTATTGGGCAGGCTAAAGGCCAACTTCGGCTGACTTGGAGGTCCTATGCAGGATCTCCACAGAGTGGAGAA
>ERZ827043.2768-NODE-2768-length-14132-cov-3.313064_pt1 | contig 14132 bp, 8 predicted proteins | sample MGYA00519923_ERZ827043 | MGnify/ENA primary metagenome ERZ827043 (study PRJEB31778, sample SAMEA3449251) | human gut metagenome | biome: human gut; feature: human-associated habitat; material: faeces | place: United Kingdom | collected 2010/2012 ...
ATCATTCCCGAAATAGACCTTCCCGGACACATGATGGCGGCATTGGCCTCTTATCCCGAATTAGGTTGTACGGGTGGCCCGTACGAAGTTTCCGGACAGTGGGGTATCCGTGACGATGTGCTCTGCGTAGGAAAAGAAAAAACATTCGAATTCATTGAAAACGTTTTGCTCGAAATCATAGATATATTTCCCTCGAAATACATACATATTGGAGGTGACGAATGTCCCAAAATTCGATGGGAAAAATGTCCTGCTTGCCAAGCCCGTATCCAAAAATTAGGACTCAAAGACGACGAACATGGTAAAGCCGAACACTATCTGCAAAGCTATACGACCGAACGGATAGAGAAACTCCTCAATGAACACGGACGCGAAATTATCGGATGGGACGAAATGCTCGAAGGCGGACTTACCACCAATGCGACTGTTATGTCATGGCGAGGTGTTGCCGGAGGTGTCGAAGCGGCGAAACAAGGGCATTATGCCATCATGACACCGACTGCCCCTCTTTATCTCGACTATTACCAATCACGAGATACACAAAACGAACCTTTGGCTATCGGCGGTTATAATCCGGTCGATATGGTCTACAATTTCAATCCCATACCCGAAAGTCTTACAGAAGAACAAGCCAAATTCATATTAGGTACACAAGCTAACATCTGGACAGAATATATCACTACTCCCGAACACCTCGAATACATGATACTTCCCAGATTAGCAGCACTGAGCGAAGTACAATGGGATCAAGTCGAAAACAAAAGTTATGACCGGTTCCTCGATAATATAGGCCATATCCTTGCCATCTACGATGTAATGGGACTCAACTATGCCAAACATATACTCGAAGTTAAAGGCGAATACTCGGTAAATGAAACCAAAGGCTGTATAGAAGCGACACTCCGCACACAAGGCAATGCACCCATCTACTATACCCTCGATGGATCCGAACCAACGACAAACAGCACCCGATATACCGAGCCGATAGAAATCCGTACCGAAAATGATTCTTGCACATTGAAAGCTATCGTCGTACGCGAAGGCATCGAAACCCGCACACTCGTGCGCCCCTTCAAATTCAATAAAGCCACAGGACACATGCCCCAACTGAAAGATGCACCCAGTGAAAAATATACTTTCGGAGGAGCCGGTGTACTCACCGATGGCATACATGGAGATTTCAATTACAGCAACGGTTGTTGGCTCGGATTCATCGATACGCCGTTAGATGCAACAATCGATTTAGGAAAAACGCAAACGATAAGTCAGGTCAAAATAGGATCGCTCGTACAATATTCCGAGTACATTTTCCCGCCCACCCAAATAAAAGTCTATGCGACTAATGGAGACAACCCGATGACCGAAATCGGAAAACTCGAAATTCCGGTAACACAAAAACAAGACCAAGACGGAGTACGGGAATATCCCTGCGAATTTCCTGCCGTCCCCGCCTCGAAAATCCGGGTGGTTATCGATACCACTGATAAAATACCGGCATGGCACGGAGCCAAAGGTGAAAAAGGTTGGCTTTTTGTCGATGAAATTTCTGTTAACTAATGATTATTACCGAAACGAATGAATACACATAATATATTCAAATCCGTTCTCTTCTCTACACTGTTACTTATCGGAAACAGCTGTTCTGAGCGAAAAGGAATTGATGTCATACCTATGCCTCGATCGGTAGAGTATCACAGCGGAAATTTTACAATTTCACCCGAGACCAAGTTCTATACAAACCTCTCCGCAGAAAGTCGTCAAGCTCTGACCGACTATCTCGAAGGGACATCGCTCGGTTCCGTTCCCTTTGCCGAATCAGCTACCGGAAATAACGGAATAGAATTGAACCTCTGCGATAGTTCCATCGTGACAGGAAATGAAGCCTATCGGATCGAAATCGTTAAAAAAGGTGTTCGCCTGTCGGCAAATACCGAGACTGGGATATTCTACGGACTCCAAACACTTCTGCAACTGTTGAATAACGGCGATAACAAAACTCTTCCCGCTCTGACGATCAACGATTCCCCTCGTTTCCCATACCGGGGATTGCACCTCGATGTTTCGCGCCACTTCTTTGATAAAGAGTTTGTCAAAAAACAATTGAATGCGATGGCCTATTTCAAAATGAATCGGTTGCATTGGCATTTGACCGACGGTGCTGGTTGGAGAATCGAAATAAAGAAATATCCCCGCCTCACCTCTTTCGCAGCGTGGAGGCCATTCGATAAATTAAACGACTGGTGGGTAGGAGGTCGCACTTTCTGTGAGCAAGACGATCCTCGTGCCGTCGGCGGATATTACACACAAGACGACATTCGGGAAGTTGTTGCTTACGCTGCCGAACGTCATATCACCATCATTCCCGAAATCGAAATGCCGGGACACTCCGAAGAAGTATTGGCTACTTACCCAGAGTTATCTTGTTCCGGTAAACCCTATGTCAATGCCGACTTTTGCATAGGAACCGAAAAAACTTTCGAATTCCTCGAAAACGTCTTACTCGAAGTAATCGACCTCTTCCCCTCTGAATACATTCACATCGGAGGTGACGAAGCAAGCAAAAGTAGCTGGAAGACATGCCCCCGTTGTCAGAAGCGCATGGCCGACGAGCACTTAAATTCGGTAGACGAATTGCAAAGTTACATGATACACCGCATTGAAAAGTTCTTAAACGATCACGATCGTAAAATCATCGGGTGGGACGAAATCATAGAAGGCGGGCTATCTCCCACGGCCACAGTCATGTCATGGCGGGGAGAAGAAGGCGGTATTACAGCTGTAACTTCCGGACACCGGGCTATCATGACGCCGGGTGGCTACTGTTATCTGGATAGTTATCAGGACGCTCCGTACTCTCAGCCGGAAGCGATTGGTGGATACTTGCCATTGAAAAAAGTCTATTCTTACAATCCGGTTTCTACTTCATTGTCAGCGGAACAAGCGAAACTTGTGTATGGTGCGCAAGTTAATCTCTTTACTGAATATGTCCCGACTCCCGAACACGTGGAATATATGCTATATCCACGTACGCTGGCATTGGCGGAAGTTGCCTGGTCGGCTCCGGAACGTAAGTCATGGCCGGACTTCTATGCACGTGCCCTGAAAGCGGTAACGGATTTGCAGGCGAAAGGCTATCACACTTTCGATTTGAAGAGTGAGATCGGAAGTCGGCCGGAATCTTTACAACCCCTTACGCATCTGGCATTGGGAAAGAAAGTGATTTATAACGCTCCTTACAACTCCTCTTATGCAGCACAAGGTGATGTGACTTTGACCGACGGTATCCGTGGCGACTGGACTTACGGTGACGGTGCATGGCAGGGATTTATCTCGAAGAACCGCCTCGATGTAACCGTTGATATGGAAAACGAGACCACTATTCATTCAGTCACAGCAGCTTTCATGCAGGTAGTGGGAGCTGAAGTATTCTTGCCTGCGTCTGTGGTTATTTCAGTTTCCGATGACGGAGTCAATTTTACGGAACTGAAGCATCAGGACTTTGTTGTTAACAAGGAAGAAGCAATCAAGTTTTCCGATGTTTCGTGGGAAGGAACCGTCAAGGGACGCTATGTACGTTATCAGGCGCGTGCCGGCAAAGAACTGGGTGGCTGGATATTTACTGATGAAATCATAGTGAAGTAAGCAAATCCCTCGGTAAAACTCGAAAAAAGAGTCATATTGCGGCTATTAATATCAATAAAAGAAGGAATCTACTCAACCAGATTCCTTCTTTTTTTGTTATATTTGTATTATTACCTTAAAAACTGATAGTTATGATACGACAACACGGTAAACTAACTTTTCTTAGCTTTCTTCTGGTAGTTTTGTGCGGAAATACATTTGCACAGAAGATTCCTGTCATTCCTCTGGACTTGGATTCCTTGATAACGGTAGGCTATGCTACCGGAAGTCTGAAAACCCTCTCCGGTTCTGTGGAGAAAATTACGGAGAAACAAATGAACAAAGACCAGGTAACCAATCCTTTGGAAGCGATTCGGGGTAGGGTACCGGGTTTGACTATTCAACGGGGTACGAATGGCCTCGCAGCTCTGGATGCAGTGCGCCTGCGTGGAACCACTTCACTGACTAGTGGTAACGATCCTCTGATTATTGTCGATGGAGTGTTTGGCGACCTTAGTATGCTGACCTCCATTTATCCCACAGATATCGAAAGTTTCACGATTCTGAAAGATGCTTCCGAAACGGCACAATACGGTTCACGTGGTGCTTCCGGTGTGATTGAAGTCACCACTAAAAAAGGAATGCAGGGTAGGACGCAGGTAGCCTACAACGGTAGTTTCGGCATTTCTACTGTCTACAAGAATCTTAAAATGTTGTCGGGAGACGAGTTCCGTAGCGTAGCTTCCGAACGCGGTATCTCTATTTTAGATAAAGGTAATAATACTAACTTCCAGAAAGAAATACAACAGACAGGTCTGCAACAGAATCATCACGTCGCTTTCTATGGAGGCTCCAGCACGTCGAGCTACCGTGTATCACTTGGTTTTATGGATCGTCAGGGGGTGATTTTGAATGAAGATATGAAGAATTTCACTTCCAATATGAACATGAACCAAAAGATGTTCGATGGCTTCTTCGACTGCGAACTGGGGATGTTCGGTTCTATCCTGAAAAATCATAATCTGGTTGACTATCAGAAAACCTTCTATTCGGCGGCAACCTTTAACCCGACGTATCCTAACCATAAAGATCCCGTTACTAACTCGTGGGACGGCATCACTACCGCCAGTCAGATAACAAACCCGTTGGCATGGATGCAGGTGGACGATGACGACGCTACTTCGCATATCAGTACACACGCCCGTTTCACCTTCAATTTGATGAAAGAATTGAAATTGGTACTGTTCGGTGCCTATACCTATAATATAGTTGAAAATTCGCAATATCTCCCCACCTCTGTTTGGGCGAACGGGCAGGCTTATAAAGGAACAAAGAAAATGGAGTCCCTCCTCGGAAATATGATGCTGACTTATAAAAAAGGCTGGAAAAAGCACTTCTTCGACGTCCTGGCATTAGCCGAACTCCAGAAAGAGACGTACATGGGATATTATACCACAGTCAGCAATTTCAGCACGGATAAGTTCGGCTACAACAATTTGCAAGCCGGTGCAGTCCGTCTGTGGGAGGGGACAAATTCGTACTACGAACAACCCCGTCTCGCATCTTTTATGGGACGTTTCAACTATACGTATGCCGATCGTTATGTCCTGACGCTGAATGCCCGTACGGACGCTTCCTCCAAGTTTGGAGCAAATCATAAGTGGGGCTTCTTTCCCTCCATATCTGCCGCATGGGTAGTCAGTGAGGAAAAGTTTATGAAACGTTTGCCAGTGGTTGATAATTTGAAATTTCGTATCGGTTACGGTCTGGCGGGTAACCAGAGTGGAATTGACTCGTATACTACACTGAATCTGGTAAAGCCGAACGGAGTTGTTCCGGTAGGCAACTCTGCCGTTGTCTCATTGGGTGATTTGAGGAATACGAACCCCGACTTGAAGTGGGAAGTGAAACACACTTTCAATACAGGTTTTGACGTAACTTTGTTTGGTAACCGTCTGTTACTTTCCGCTAACTACTACAATTCCCGAACAACGGATATGCTTTATCTGTATAATGTGAGTGTACCGCCTTTCACTTACAACACTTTACTGGCTAATATCGGCTCCATGCGTAACTGGGGTACGGAAATAGCTATTGGTATCACTCCTCTGAAAACAAAAGATATGGAATTGAACATTAATGCCAATGTCACCTTCCAACGTAACAAACTTCTCTCATTAAGCGGAATGTACAACGGCGAAATGATTTCCGCGCCTGAATACAAGAGCCTTGCCAGTCTCGACGGAGCCGGCTTCCACGGTGGCTACAACCACATCGTCTATCAAATGGTCGGTCAACCGTTAGGTGTTTTTTATTTGCCTCATAGCACCGGACTGGTGTCCGACGGGAACGGTGGATACACCTATGGTATTGCGGACTTGAACGGTGGTGGTGTCAATCTTGAAGACGGCGAAGACCGCTATGTGGCAGGGCAAGCCGTGCCCAAAACAATTCTGGGTTCGAACATCAGCTTCCGTTACAAACACTTCGATCTTTCGGTGCAGATCAACGGAGCTTTCGGCCATAAAATCTATAACGGAACATCACTGACGTATATGAACATGAATATCTTCCCTGACTACAATGTGATGAAATCCGCGCCGAAGCAGAACATTAAGGACCAGACTGCCACTGACTATTGGCTGGAAAAAGGCAATTACGTAAACTTTGACTACGTGACGTTTGGTTGGAATGTACCAATCGAGAAGGTGCAGAAACTCAAGAAGTACGTCCGTTCTTTGCGTCTTGCCTTCACGGTCAACAACCTGGCGACGATTTCCGGCTATTCAGGGCTATCACCGATGATTAACAGTTCTACGGTAAACTCTACTTTGGGGGTGGATGATAAACGTAACTACCCGTTGGCACGTATCTATACATTGGGATTGAGTATTAACTTTTAACGGAGGATGAGAAGATGAAAGAATATTTGAAAAAGATTAGTTTGGTGCTTGCTACGTGTACGTTCTTGTTTTCCTGCGATAAATTTCTGGAAGAAAATCCGAAAGATAAGTTGCCCGAAGATGATGTGTATAATTCCATTTCGGAAGTCTATCTCAATGCTGTTGCTTCGCTCTATACTTATGTGGGCGGTTACAGCGATAGCCAGGGATTGCAGGGAACGGGCAGAGGTGTCTATGACCTCAATACTTTCACTACTGATGAAGCTATTATCCCTACGCGCGGTGGCGACTGGTACGACGGTGGCTTTTGGCAGGGATTATTTCTCCATGATTGGGGTATTGAGAATGATGCCATTCAAGCTACATGGGAGTATCTTTATAAAGTCGTAATGCTTAGTAATAAGTCGCTCGAACGAATCGACAAATTCGCAGAAACCCATTCTGATGCGGAACTCCCGGCTTATCGAGCGGAAGTGCGTGCTATGCGTGCGATGTACTACTATTATCTGCTGGATTTGTTTGGCCGTGTGCCTTTGGTGCAGTCTTCTTCTCCTGCGATGAAAGACGTCGTTCAAAGCGAGCGGAAGACAGTATTCGAATTTATATTCAAGGAATTACAGGAAGTGGCTCCATTACTTTCGGAGGTACACAGCAATCAGTCCGGGCCTTATTATGGGCGTATCACTCGTCCGGTGGTTACTTTCTTGTTGGCAAAACTGGCACTGAATGCCGAAGTTTATACCGATAACGACTGGACGGACAACGAACGTCCCGACGGAAAAAATATCAAGTTCATGGTAGACGGTAATGAACTCAATGCCTGGGAGACGGTCATATACTACTGCGACCAACTGAAAGTTATGAATTATAAACTGGAACCGGAATACGAGACTAACTTCTCTATCTTCAATGAACCGTCCGTAGAGAATATATTCACGATCCCGATGAATAAAACATTGTATACCAATCAGATGCAATACCTTTTTCGTTCCCGTCATTACAACCATGCCAAAGCTTACGGGCTAAGCGGTGAGAATGGTCCCAGTGCAACGATTGAAGCACTCGAAACTTTCGGTTATGGGACAGCTGCCCAAGATCCTCGCTTCGACATCTGTTATTTTGCAGGAGAAATGTATGACTTGAAAGGAGACATTATCAAGCTGGACGACGGTACTGTCTTGGTATATTTCCCTTGGGAAGTAGCATTGGATATCACCGACACCCCGTATGAGCAAACGGCAGGTGCCCGTATGAAAAAGTATGAAGTAGACCCCACCGCCACAAAAGACGGAAAATTAATGGAGAATGACATTGTCCTGTTCCGCTACGCGGACGCTTTACTGATGAAGAGCGAAGCTAAAGTACGCAACGGTGAAAACGGAGACGTCGAGCTAAATCAAGTCCGGAGCCGGGTAAAGGCCGCTCGCCGTCCCGCTACTTTGGAGAATATACTTTCCGAACGCCAGCTTGAATTGGCTTGGGAGGGTTGGAGGCGTCAGGACCTTATCCGCTTCGGAATGTTTACTCGTGCATACAACAGCCGTCCTCAATTACCAAACGAGGAAACCGGTTATACTACCGTATTCCCTATTCCCGAGAAAATACGGGTGATGAATACAAAGCTAGTACAGAATCCGGGGTATTGAGTGGGTTTTAAATAACAAACGCTCCATGTGTCACCAGGCATTCATGGAGCGTTTAATTATTAATAGGAAGAAATTTTTATGTAAGTCTTAATCGAAGAAACTTTTGAACTTCTTGAAGATCTTTTCCTTCACTGACGTACTCGGCTTGAAATTATCCGAATCTTCCATTTTTTCAAGCGCACTCTTTTCCTCCTTGTTGAGAGCTTCCGGCACATAGATACTGACATTCACGAGCAAATCCCCTGTTCCGTATCCATTCACGTTCGGCAATCCTTTACCGCGTAGACGAAGTACCTTTCCCGGTTGAGTACCTGAGTCAATCTTTACCTTCACCTTTCCGTCGATGGTCGGGATCTCCACAGCCCCGCCCAAAGCGGCAGTGGGAAAACTCAACAACAAGTTATAAATCAGATCATTCTCGTCACGAATCAAGTCTGGATGCGGTTCTTCTTCTACGAGAATCAGTAAATCTCCCGGCACGCCGTTATGCTTGCCGGCATTTCCTTTGCCACTCATAGAAAGTTGCATGCCTTCTGCCACTCCGGCAGGTATCTGCACTGTCACTACTTCCTCACCGTAAACGATTCCATCGCCACTACACTTCTTACACTTGTTCTTGATGATTTTACCCTCACCGTTACAAGTAGAGCAGGTGGCACGCGTTTGCATCGTCCCTAAAATAGTCTGCTGGTTACGGATCACCGTACCACTACCTTTACAAGTTGGACACGTTTCCGAACCGCCGTCCCCTTCGGCACCACTACCGTGGCACTGGTCACACGGCACATATTTCTTGAGCTTGAACTTTTTCTCCACTCCGGTAGAGATTTCTTTCAACGTCAGTTTCACCTTCACGCGCAGGTCACTTCCGCGATACCGTCGCTGCTGCGAACCTCCGCCGCCGCCGAATCCGCTGAAACCACCGAATCCTCCTCCGCGACCTCCGAAGATGTCACCGAACATGGAGAAAATATCATCCATAGACATACCTTCGCCACCGAAACCGCCGAACGGACCACCGTTACCTGCCGCACCGCTCACTCCTGCGTGGCCGAATTGGTCGTAACGCGAGCGCTTATCCGGGTTACTTAATACATCATACGCCTCGGCCGCTTCCTTGAACTTTTCTTCTGCCTCCTTGTCACCCGGATTCTTGTCGGGGTGATATTGAATCGCTTTCTTGCGGTAGGCTTTTTTAATTTCTTCTACTGTGGCTGTCTTCGTTACCTCCAGTACTTCATAATAGTCTCTTTTCTCTGCCATGCTTTTATTGATTCAAGTTCTTCTTATTCTCCAACTACCACTTTGGCGTGACGGAGTACTTTATCGTTCAATGTATATCCCGTCTGTACGCAATCCAGAATTTTACCTTTCTGTGCTTCTGACGGTGCGGGAATTACGGCGATAGCCTCGTGGTAATCAGTATTCAGCGGTTGGTCTTTCGTTTCGATCACCTTCACACCGTTTTGTGCCAGGGTAGCCATGAATTTATTATAAATCAGTTCGACACCTTCTTTCACAGCTTGGACATCCGTAGCCGTTTCCATCGTTTTGATGGCACGTTCGAAATCATCCACCACCGGAAGAATACTGCTAAGGCTCTTTTCGCCACCGTTCAGGATCAGTTCCGCTTTCTCCTTCATAGTGCGTTTCCGGTAATTGTCGAACTCGGCGGAGAGACGCAAATATTTATCCTTCTGCTCCTCAATGGTCTCCTGAGCCGTCTCCAGTTCCTTTTCCAATTCCTCCTCGTGAGTCATCGGGACGGCATTTTCCGCTTGTTCGTCCTGCGGTTGTTCTTCCGCGTTATTCAGAGTTTCCTCAACGTTGAGTTCTTCTTCCTTCACTTTTTTTTCTTTAGGGTCCATATCTATTTCTGTTTTTTATTCATAATATCAAAATCACATGCAAAAACTTTGCCAAGTTGGTGTTTTTGCCAAAAAACTCTGCAAAGGTAATACTTTTATGTCAGATTGGCACATACGGGATAGTTCATTATTCATTTTAAATGTCTACCTTTGCACACTCAAATTGAAAAGTGTAAATAGTTAAATAGTAAATAGGTAAGATGATTACAGTTTCAAACGTTTCGGTACAGTTTGGTAAAAGAGTGTTGTTTAATGACGTAAACCTGAAATTTACGAGTGGTAACTGCTATGGTATTATCGGCGCAAACGGTGCGGGAAAATCTACATTCCTCCGTACGATTTACGGAGATTTGGATCCGACTACCGGTTCGATTGCTCTGGGACCGGGCGAGCGCCTCTCCGTGTTGAGTCAAGACCACTTCAAATGGGATGCTTTTACCGTTATGGATACCGTAATGATGGGGCATACCGTGTTGTGGGATATCATGAAACAGCGCGAAGAACTCTATGCTAAAGAAGACTTTACAGACGAAGATGGACTGAAAGTGTCCGAACTGGAAGAACGGTTCGCTGAACTGGACGGCTGGAATGCCGAGAGTGACGCAGCCATGTTGTTGAGCGGTTTGGGAATCAAAGAAGATAAGCACTACACACTGATGGGCGAATTGAGTGGTAAAGAGAAAGTACGTGTCATGCTAGCGCAGGCATTGTACGGAAATCCTGATAACCTCCTTCTCGACGAACCTACCAATGATTTGGATATGGAGACAGTGACATGGCTGGAAGAATATCTTTCCAACTTCGAACATACGGTGCTTGTTGTGAGCCATGACCGTCACTTCCTCGACTCCGTCTGTACGCATACAGTCGATATTGACTATGGAAAGATCAATATGTTTGCCGGTAACTACAGTTTCTGGTACGAATCCAGCCAGTTGGCCCTCCGTCAGCAGCAGAACCAGAAGGCAAAGGCCGAGGAGAAGAAGAAAGAGCTCGAAGAATTTATCCGCCGTTTTAGTGCCAACGTAGCGAAGAGTAAGCAGACCACCAGCCGCAAGAAAATGCTGGAAAAACTGAATGTAGAAGAAATTAAACCTTCTTCACGCAAGTATCCGGGTATTATCTTCACTCCCGAACGCGAGCCGGGCAATCAGATTCTCGAAGTTGCCGGATTGAGCAAGAAGACGGAAGAAGGCGTAGTGCTTTTCAACGATGTCAACTTCAATGTAGAAAAGGGAGACAAAATTGTATTCCTGTCACGCAACCCGCGTGCCATGACTGCACTTTTTGAAATCATCAACGGAAATATAAAACCGGATTCGGGAACCTTCAACTGGGGGGTGACTATCACCACCGCTTACTTGCCTTTGGACAATACCGACTTCTTCAATACGGACCTGAACTTGGTGGACTGGTTGAGCCAGTTTGGCGAAGGAAACGAAGTGTATATGAAGAGTTTTCTCGGGCGTATGCTGTTCTCCGGTGAGGAAGTACTGAAGAAAGTGAGCGTACTTTCCGGAGGTGAAAAGATGCGTTGTATGATTGCCCGTATGCAGCTCAGGGGGGCAAACTGCCTCATTCTGGATACTCCTACCAACCACTTGGATTTGGAATCTATCCAGGCATTCAACAACAACCTGAAAACGTATAGAGGAAACATCCTGTTTTCGTCTCATGACCACGAATTTATTCAGACCGTTGCCAACCGTATCATCGAACTGACGCCGAACGGTATCATTGACAAGATGATGGAATACGACGAATATATCACGTCAGACCACATTAAAGAATTGAGAGCGAAGATGTACGGAGATAAGTAAGACTCCGGACATTACTGATAATAAAAAAGAGAGCGTATCAAGACATTGGTTTTTGATACGCTCTCTTTTTTAGGGATAATTTGTCATTCAAGTAACTTTGGAGCTACTATGAATTAGCATTCGCTATACATAACTTTATTCGTCTGACAGTTGTCAGACGAATAGAATTATGCAACAACAAAGATTGATTTATTAAATACGAGGGGTAGAAATGTGTTAACTCGGACTTAGTTTATAACCGTTGTCTTACTCTGATATAGGGCTATACTCTATATATCAAGGTTATTCCTTTACTTATTTCTTATAAATCAACTTACTCGGCACCCCGTCTCCAAACAGGTTATCGCCCAATGTTGTGATCTTATTTCCCGTAGCCAATACATAGCGGAGATTGTCACATCCCATAAATGCGCCGAACTCGATAGCAGTCACGCTGGCCGGAAGTTCGAGTGTACCGCAAAGACGTCCGCAGTTACTGAATACACGCTGTCCGATCGATTTGAGATTATGAGGTAACTTCATTCTCAATAAATATTTTTTTTGTGAGAAAGTAAAGTCAGGGATAGCTGTTGCGTTTGTTCTGGAAATATCCACTGAAACAAGGTTCGGCATATAGTCGCGGATAAGTTTGAAGTCGGCGTTGTCCAGTTTGCCTTCTATGGTGAGGAAGTTGATGTCTCTGGGTTGCAGACCGGATTTCAGGATTTCTTCTTCCAGTTTGCCCATTGCTCCCACTTGCAAAGTGGTTTCTACCGGTTCTCCCTCTATGAAAGCAAACTTTTCCCACCTATTCTTATAACGGTATTCATCGCTGCTGCCCAGCGGAACGAAAATAGCGGTAATGCTGTCCGCCAATGCCTCCGGCAACAGGTTAGGAGCTGTCTTTTTCCGGATCTGGCAGATTTTCAGGTTCTCGCACCCTTTGAAGGCGGCGTCTTCGATGTTCTTGATTTTCTCGGAGAGAATTATTTTCTCCAGGGTGGCTTTACCTTTAGTCACTCCGTCTACGATGTTCGAGAAAGCGTAAGTAGGGATGAAGTTCGGCATATAAACGCAAAGTTTTCCGTTGGGATAGGTACCGGCTTTCCCGGTGTACATCTTGATGTCTGCATTCGAAATGTCCAATACTTTCAGGTTGGGAAATTCATCACGCAGATGTCTGAAGTCCTCGGCATTTATTTTACCGGTCAAAGTGAGGTGGGTGATACTGTTGGCCTCATCCTCCGTCATCATGGAAATCAGCGTTCCGGGTTTACTTACAAAATAAGTCTTGCTCACTTGGGCGACTGCTCCTAATGCATTGGCAGCCAATATGAAACTAATCAATAGTAGTTTAATTTTCATAATTTTGCAGATTTGTTCAGGCAAATATAGGAAAAATAGGTAAGACACGATGTTTTTTTATGTTTTATATCTAATTTTGTAGCGTGATTAACAAAAAGTAAAAATGGAGACAGAAGAAATCAGAGAAAAGAAAGAACCGAAAAGACTTCCCGTATGGGCGTGTATCCTGTTGTTTGCACTGGGGCTTTTCGTATGTATGGGACTGTATGGTACAATAGGATTCGGATTATTGTCTCTGATTCTTGGCGATGAGGCGCGGCACCCCGGATTGTTGGTGTACACTGTGACGGAAGCCAGTATGCTGCTGTCCGTGTTGACTCCGGCTGTGATTCTGCTTTATTTTGAACGCCGCCCCTTTTCTGACTTGGGGCTGACACTGAAAGGGCATGTCCGGGGGCTGTGGTATGGACTGCTGGTGGCGATGTTGCTCTACCTGATCGGCTTCGGGCTTTCGCTGGCTATAGGTGAAGTAGAAGTAACAGGCTTTCAGTTCGATCCTTTAAATCTGCTCGGCACTTTTGTGTTCTGCCTGCTGGTGGCTCTGGCCGAAGAAATCATGATGCGTGGCTATATACTCGGCCGTCTGCTGCATACCCGGATGAATAAATTCCTGGCTCTTTTCGTTTCTGCACTGCTGTTTGCATTGCTGCATATCTTCAACCCGAATGTGGCTTTTCTGCCGATGCTGAACCTGGTGATTGCGGGTATGTTGATCGGTGCTTCCTATTTATATACACGGAATCTTTGTTTCCCCATTTCCCTCCATCTTTTCTGGAATTGGATACAAGGTCCGGTTCTGGGCTATCAGGTGAGCGGCAACAATTTTGTATCTACTATGCTGAAACTGAATATGCCCGAAAAGAATGTGCTGAATGGCGGAGCCTTCGGTTTTGAAGGCTCGCTCATTTGCACGGTACTGATGATTCTGTT
>ERZ827043.2775-NODE-2775-length-14110-cov-3.554393_pt1 | contig 14110 bp, 10 predicted proteins | sample MGYA00519923_ERZ827043 | MGnify/ENA primary metagenome ERZ827043 (study PRJEB31778, sample SAMEA3449251) | human gut metagenome | biome: human gut; feature: human-associated habitat; material: faeces | place: United Kingdom | collected 2010/2012 ...
TTCGAGCTTTGCCGCCGGGTTAAGTCGGATATGGCCCTCAGTCATATCCCGGTAATCTTGCTTACGGCTCTTTCGGATGACAGTCAACGCTTGTATGGATTTGAGGGGGGAGCGGATGAATATATCCAGAAACCGTTCAATATCGAGATCGTGAAATTACGTATCATTAAATTGTTGGAAGAACGTAATCGTTTGCGAGAGGTTTTCTTGAAAGAGTCTCAATCGCCTGCGGGACTTTCCATCGAGACAAAAGGGAAGGTAGAGAGTCTGGATGATTTGTTTATGCGTAAGTTTATCGCTTTGATAGAGGAGAATTATAGCGATCCCGATTTCAGTATAGAGAAAGGCAGTGAGAAACTGGGCCTGTCTCGTGTGCATTTATATCGAAAGGTGAAGGAGTTGTCCGGGATTACCCCTACGGACTTTTTGCGTAACTATCGTTTGAAAAAGGCATCCGCCCTATTGAAGCAGCGATCCGGAACGATTAGCGAGGTTGCTTATGCCACGGGATTCGGCTCGCCGGCCTATTTCTCCAAATGCTTTAAAGCGGTTTATAATATAACGCCAACCGAGTTTATAGAGTCTTTGTAAGGATGCTGCTTGTACAGATGTTACATACGGGTAACGTCTGTTATTGTCCCTTGAAAATAAATCTTTTATGTAACTTGTGTGATTTATCTTGTAGCTATAGTTATCGTTGTATTTATAACGATGATATACTTTTGCGGTGTCGATAAGTACGAAAGTTGTTTTTAATAGAAAGACCATGGAACAGGTGACTGAATCAAGACGTAAACCAATTGTCGTTGGGATTGGAGAATTATTATGGGATATGCTTCCTTCCGGGAAAAAGGCTGGGGGGGCCCCGATTAATTTTGTCTATCATGCGTCTTGCCTAGGTGCTGAGGGATATGCTATCAGCGCTGTCGGAGATGATGAGTTGGGTAAAGAGATCGTTGATGAGTTGGATAAGAATCATATCCAGCATTTGATCGAGAAAGTGCCTTACCCGACGGGAACCGTTCAGGTAGAGTTACGAGAAGGTATCCCTACTTATACGATTCATGAGCGAGTGGCTTGGGATCATATATCGCCTACATCCGATGCGATTGATTTGGCGGAGAAAGCGGACGCTATTTGTTTCGGTACATTAGCCCAGCGTTCCCGTCAGTCCCGGGAGACGATACAAGCGATCTCGTCGTTTGCGCCGAAAGACGCTTATCGTTTGCTGGATATCAATCTTCGCCAGCGATACTATGATAAGGAGTTGATCGAGGAGTCTTTGTACTTAGCGAATGTGTTGAAGGTGAATGATGAGGAGTTTAACGTTCTTCGGGACTTATTCGGCTTGAATGGAACTGAGAGGGAAGTGGCTTTATGGTTTATTGAGAAATACGGCCTTCGGATGTTTGTCTTGACTGCGGGGAGCTCCCATAGTACGATTTATACGAGAGAGGAGATCTCTACGTTGCCCACGCCGGAGGTCACGGTGGCGGATACGGTCGGGGCGTGCTTTTTCGGGGGCTCTAATCATTTCGCTCTTAAAGGGGAAGTCCTTAAGCGAGGCCCATCATTTCGCTGTAAAGACAGCGGCTTTCGTTTGTACGAAAGAAGGTGCGTGGCCGGTTTATGAAGAGTAATTCGTTTATATCATATGTGTTTAGATGTTTTGAGTTTATACAATTTCGAATAGGTATTACGTTTTTAAGGTAAAAAGGTTGTTAGGATATAAGAAGAGAAAGGCAAAAAGAAAAAGATGGTTTTTGTTTTAGGTTAAGTTAGATTAGATTGGTGAAAAGTGGCTCGGCTGTTGAAGTCGGGCTATTTTTATGTCCTTATGTTTCCTTCAAATAGAATGGTCTCGATAACCTGCAAGATTCTTCTTACAGGCTAACGAGACCTTCCGCTTTTATCTTTTCTGATAGCTTACAATTAATAAGCTCTCTCCAATAACCAAGCATCTTGGAAGTTAGGAGCGTATTTCGCCTTGATGGCGTCACGGCTATCGGCGGCGTCCGCTTTATTGTCGAAGCTAGCGACGATCACACGCAACATCCCTTGCTCGTTCTCGCCCAACACTGCGTTGTAACCATCATTCTGCATACGTTCTTTTAATGCGTAAGCGTTTGTCTTGTTCTTGAAACTACCGACAACGACGCTATAACGTTTCAGACGGCTGGCGTCCTCACCTTGAGCGGCGTTGATTTTTTCCGTACGAGTGGTAGCCGTAGAGGTTCTGGGTTTTGAGACAGGAGCGACCTCAACAACTTCTTCCTCTTGTTCTACAACCTCAACAGGAGCTGTCGACTCTTTTTCTTTGGCCTGTTCGTAAGCAGCCTTGTACGCGCTCTGTTTAGGTTTACATGAGCCGAGTGCTAATACCATACATACAGCGGCTCCAAATAACCAAATCTTATTCATACTGTTCAGTTCTTATAATTAGTAACGCGAAGATATAAATTATATTTAGTACTTTCGCACTCAAATTGTAATATATTATAACGGCATGAATAAATCTATCGGAACAATGATTATGGCAACATCCCTACTGTTAGGTGCTTGCAATCCGGCTACGGATGTGAACGTGAAGGAGACCGGCGATAAGAACCTTATCGGGAAGTCGGACATCCGGATCAAAGACGGCCGCATGACCCCGGAGGCTTTGTGGGCCATGGGACGTATCGGCGGTATGAACGTATCTCCGGACGGGAAAAGAGTGGTGTATACGGTGGCGTACTATAGTGTACCGGAAAACAAGAGCAACCGTGAGGTCTTCGTGATGAACGCGGACGGATCGGATAATAAGCAAATCACGAAAACCGGATTCGCTGAGAACGAGGCCGTATGGATCAAAGGAGGAACCAAGATCGCTTTCTTATGTAACGAGAGCGGTAGCAGCCAGCTTTGGGAAATGAATCCGGATGGGACGGACCGTAAGCGACTTTCCGATTATGATAAGGATATCGAGGGTTTCGCTTTCTCTCCCGATGAGAAAAAGGTCTTGTTTATCTCGCAAGTGAAAACCGTGAACAGTACCGCTGATAAATATCCGGATTTGGATAAGGCGACAGGTGTTATCATTACGGATTTAATGTACAAGCATTGGGATGAGTGGGTGACTACCGTTCCGCATCCTTTTGTCGCCGATTTCGATGGCGAATCGATCAGCAATCCTGTGGATGTGATGGAGGGCGAGTTGTTTGAGAGCCCGATGAAGCCGTTTGGCGGTATCGAGCAATTGGCTTGGAACACTACCTCGGACAAGATTGCCTATACCAGCCGCAAAAAGACGGGTAAAGAATATGCGATCTCCACGAATTCGGATATTTATGTATATGATCTGAATACGAAGCAAACGACCAATATAACGGAAGAGAACAAGGGATATGATACGAATCCCACCTATTCTCCGGACGGAAAGAGCATCGCTTGGTTAAGTATGGAACGGGATGGTTACGAGGCGGATCAAAATCGCTTGATGGTAATGAATCTGGAGACGGGTGAGAAAACATTCGTAAGCAAGGATTTTGACTCCAACGTGGACTCTTATTGCTGGAGCGCTGATTGCGAGCGTATCTATTTCACGGGCGTTTGGCATGGCGAGTCGCAGGTTTATCAGATAGACTTGGCGAATGGCAATAAGATTACCCCGCTGACCGAAGGTATGTACGATTACGCCTCTGTCGCTCTTCTGGGCGATAAGCTGATCGCTCAACGTCATTCCATGAGCATGGGAGACGAGATCTATTCGATCGATTTGACAGGGGATCATACGGTAACTCAACTTACGTTCGAGAACAAGCATATTTACGACCAGCTTACGATGGGTAAGGTGGAGGAGCGTTGGATGAAGACGACAGATGGCAAGCAGATGCTAACGTGGGTTATCTATCCGCCTCAGTTCGATCCGAATAAGAAGTATCCTACCTTGTTGTTCTGTGAGGGTGGCCCGCAAAGCCCTGTTAGCCAGTTCTGGTCTTACCGCTGGAATTTCCAGATCATGGCGGCTAATGATTATATTATCGTGGCACCGAACCGTCGGGGGCTTCCCGGATTTGGCTTGGAATGGAATGAGGCTGTCAGTGGCGATTATGGCGGACAATGCATGAAAGACTATTTCACCGCTATTGACGAGGTAGCCAAGGAACCGTATGTAAATAAGGATCGCTTGGGGTGTGTAGGCGCCAGCTTCGGTGGATTCTCCGTATATTGGTTGGCAGGTCATCATGATAAACGTTTCAAGGCGTTTATCGCCCACGATGGTATCTTTAATATGGAAATGCAGTATCTGGAAACGGAAGAGATGTGGTTCGCCAATTGGGATATGGGTGGAGCGTACTGGGAAAAGCAAAACGCTACGGCTCAGCGTACATTCGCGAACTCCCCGCATAAGTTCGTGGACAAATGGGATACGCCTATCCTTTGTATCCATGGAGAGAAGGATTACCGGATCTTGGCTAATCAAGGAATGGCAGCGTTTAACGCCGCGGTTCTTCGGGGTGTACCGGCCGAGTTGCTGATTTATCCGGATGAGAACCATTGGGTATTGAAGCCCCAGAATGGCGTTCTATGGCAACGCACATTCTTTGAGTGGTTGGATATGTGGTTGAAGAAATAAAATTTGAAGGCCGTCCCCAAAGTATATAGCTTTGATGGACGGCCTTCTTTTCTCAACGCAATAACAAACTAAGCGATAGTAATATCCTTATCCAAATAAATATCTTGAATTGAATGAAGTAACTCCACGCCGTCTTTCATCGGACGTTGGAACGCCTTTCTTCCGCTAATCAGCCCCATGCCACCCGCACGTTTGTTTATGACAGCAGTGACGACAGCGTCTTTAAGATCTGAGGCGCCATGAGATTCCCCGCCGGAGTTGATAAGCCCGACACGTCCCATATAATTATTGGCTACTTGGTAACGGCAGAGGTCGATCGGATGTTCTGTCGTTAACTCTGTGTACATCTTTTGATCGATCTTCCCGAAATTGATAGCGGTGAAACCTCCGTTGTTCTCCGGTAGCTTCTGCTTGATGATATCGGCCTTGATCGTGACACCAAGGTGATTAGCCTGTCCGGTCAAATCGGCTGCCGCGGAATAGTCGATGCCATCCTTTTTAAAAGAGCTGTTTCGTAAATAGCACCATAATACGGTCGCCATACCTAGTTCATGGGCATACTCGAATGCGTCGGCAATCTCGACTAGCTGACGTCGGCTTTGCTCTGATCCGAAATAGATCGTGGCCCCTACAGCTACGGCGCCCATATTCCATGCTTCCTTCACCGTACCGAATACGATTTGATTGTAAGAATTCGGATAAGTAAGAAGCTCATTATGATTTAGTTTTACCAAGAATGGAATCTTATGAGCATATTTTCGTGCGACTGACCCTAGTATGCCGAACGTAGAAGCGACTGCGTTGCAACCACCCTCGATCGCTAATTTTACGATATTCTCCGGATCGAAATAAATGGGGTTTGGAGCGAAGGAAGACCCTGCGGTATGCTCGATATCTTGATCTACCGGGAGGATAGAAACATATCCGGTGTTAGCTAATCTTCCGTGCCCCAACAAGGTTTGCAGACTATTGAGAGTCTGTATGTTTCTATCTGAATTGCCCCACACATCGTCCACGCAAGTGGGTGATGGAAGATGAAGCAGCGATTTATCAATAGTCTTACATACGTGATTTAAATAATAATCACTTTTGTCTCCTAATAAACTAATAATCTTTGATGTATCCATATAAATAAATATTTACTTAGTAAACAATCGCTGTCAAAAATAAGTTCCATAGTTTTTATCGATTAACACATAGAATTAATCTATCGATGAATTATGGTAGTATCGGATAGTTTAGTTAATTTTGTGCCATACAACCAATAAAAATTTTGCGATATATGAAAAAGAAATGGATTTGCACAGTATGTGGTTATGTACACGAAGGTGATGAGGCTCCTGAGTTCTGCCCTCAATGTAAACAACCGAAAAGCAAATTTAAGGAATTAGTAGAGACAGAAGGTGCGTTGCAGTTCGTTGACGAACATGTACTAGGTGTTGCTAAAGGTGTAGACCCAGTGATTTTGGAAGGTCTGAACGCTCACTTTATGGGAGAATGTACCGAAGTTGGTATGTATTTGGCCATGAGCCGTCAAGCAGACCGTGAGGGTTATCCTGAGGTAGCTGAGGCATTCAAGCGTTACGCTTGGGAAGAGGCTGAGCACGCTGCTAAGTTCGCAGAGCTTCTTGGCGACGTAGTTTGGGATACGAAGACTAACTTGAAAAAGCGTATGGAAGCTGAGGCTGGCGCATGCGAGGACAAGAAACGTATCGCTACATTGGCTAAACAACAGAATTTGGACGCAATCCATGATACCGTACATGAGATGTGCAAAGACGAGGCACGTCATGGCAAAGGATTTGAAGGTTTATATAATCGTTATTTCAAGTAATTTAGAGGTATTAGTTATATGTTTTAAAGAGGGGCGTTCTGTGAAGAATGCCCTTTTTTGTATTTGATAAAGTAATTTTAGCCTTTCAAGAGAATAACGATACTATATTTTATGTACTTTTGTACACGTCAACCACAAGGAAAGATGCCGGAGTGGTCGAACGGGCCGCACTCGAAATGCGGTGAGCGGGTAACCGCTCCCTGGGTTCGAATCCCAGTCTTTCCGCTTGATAACTATGACTTATCCACGCAGAATACTAAATGAAGCATATCGATATTGCGATAATGTTTTATGAAATTTGCGATTTCCCTCATATCGTTTCTTAGTGCTACTTTTTGAGAGGGGATATTTGTGTCCCGTATGATGGAGTATACTTTGTCGAAGTTAAGGATATTGAAGGCGTATTCCTTACAAGCTATGGCGGCCTCGGTAGCATAACCTTTATGCCAGTATTCCGCCCTAAGCAAATAACCGATCTCTGGAACCTGTTGACCGTTGAATTCTTGATAGGTGAGACCACACTGACCGATAAGCTCTCCGCTGCCTTTCTCTATCATTCCCCATAAGCCAAAGCCATCGTTTTGATACCTCCTTAATTGCTTATCAAGCCATTCTTGTACCTCTTTTTTACTGAACGCTCCTTCGTAAGCGTACATTACAATCGGATCTTGTAAAAGTTTTCAGATATCATCAAAATCATCTTGTTTTAATTCCCTTAATAGGAGTCGCTTTGTCTTTAGTATCATCTCTTTCATACGATATTTTTTCTTGTCTTCTCAAATTGTTGGATGACTAGTTAGAATATATCGCTCAAGGAATACCGGAGTTGATCCATCATCAACGGCACTTCCGCCTCCTCGATTCCCGCTACAAGAAGATCGGGGATATCTTGATTGAACTGCTCTTGGAACTTCGAGAAATCACCGGACTCTTTCTCCACGGCTTTTTTATAAAAAGCAAGCGCTCCCTTTATATTCTGTAATGCCCATTCCGTATGTCCCGCATTCAAGAAATCTTGGGTGTTGGGTTGATTATCCATGATCTTTTTGTAATAATTACGGGCCTGATCGTATTTACCGGTCAAGAAAGAACACCAAGCGATCGGACGCCAAGCCTTCGTGCTTTTATTGTCCAGATAATCTACCTTGAAATAATATTTCAGCGCCTCATTATAATTCTTGAGTTCAAGATGGCAGTGGCCGATACATATTTGGATCGATAAATCATCCGGATTGAAAGCCTCGTAACGATGATAGTATTTCAACGCTTCTTCCGGTTGCTTTAAGGTACGGTAACAACCGGCGATCCGGCGAATAACCCATTTACTGTCCGGATTGATAAGATCCGCATGTAAATAAGCCTCCAAGGCGCCTTGTATATCGCCATTCATTTGTTTGCAGTAACCGATTTTCTGGAATAAGATATCACTTTCTTGATTTGCATCGGATAAGCGATTGTAGATCGTGAGCGCGTCGAGGAAGTAATTCTTCCGGAGATAATACTCCGCTATAGTTGTCAAACTTTCCTCATCACTGACGTAAGGCTGCAAAATTGGCAGGTTATGAAAGTCTAGCGCAGATGTAAATATGTCATCAAAATCCAGATGTCCCGGATAAAGTTTGAAGAAACGATACAAGTCCTGTATGTACTGTCCGGATATGATTTCCAGTTTTCCCCGTTTACTGATCAATTCCTCCTTCGTTTGCTGAATCATCTCGGAGGCTTGGCTACCAAATTGTCCCATCATCATTTGACGGGCTTGATCCGGCAATTGCATCATACTGAAATATAAGGAGTATTTATCGGAATTACACATGAATGCCGCAAGAGTCATGGAATCTAGCATGTCCTTTTCCGTTTGATTCTTGCTCAACTGATTGCCAAAAGCGGAATGCTCGGTCGTGAATGGCATGAACCAGTTACCCAGTTCCCGGAAAAAGGGGAAATGCTTTAGGTGCACGAAAGTAGAGTGCATTACGTCCGCGCCTTCTTGTTGCAGTTCGCTGAACTCCTCCATTTTCTTCCCTAAGGAACTGTTCGATAACATATTCTGCCACTCCGGATTCATCTCGTTTCCGAGAAGTTCCGGATTGATATCCTTTAAGTTTATCTTTTGACTGATTTTAGGGCCTAGCTTGATCATCTCCGGAATGATCTCGTCTTGTAGCTTACGGGTGATCTTCTCTGTCTCACGGGCTAGGATAAAACGAAGGGTAATCGTTCGGATCGCTTTCGTGAAATTAGGAAATCCCTCGGATAAAGCCGCTAGTCGATCCGCTATCTGCGGATATAGCGCCGTACGTTTCCTATAGGTATAGAGCGTCAGGAGAATCCCGATCAACGCGCGGTAACGAATCTCGTCTTCTTGGATATTGGCCGCATCGAATAATAATAGCAGTTTCTCCTTATCGAAAGCGGCTTGCAATCCCAACATTAATGCCGATACGATTTGGCTACCGATGATAAAAGGCAACTCTTGGTCATTCAATAGGTTCCTGATGGAGGCTATTTCTTCCTTATTGAGAGGATTCGAGGTCCAGATCTTATTGAATAATAGGATCGTGGCGGATTCGATTTGCTGCTGCTCCGTGATGGTTCCGGTCGGAGTCTCTATCTTCACCAGAGAGGCGTTTCTCAAGACCTTGTGGAGCTGGTCATAGTTGGTAAGCTCCTTTTGCATCATTCGCCTACGGCTATAATAGGAGAGAGGCGAATCTACCGATAAGGCCTTGTGCTTCACTATATCCGCGAACTCATAGCTGGATGCGATCAAGTTGTTGTATATCTGGTCTTGCATCGGATCTTTAGCCCCCTCGATCCGGTATCGCAACATATATTTATAAGTATCTTGTAGCTCGTTCAACCTGTCTTGGAATGAGTACTCACGTATTCCCGCTATTAAACCTTGGAGAAAATCGAACGCATTCTTTAGCTCCTTTTCGTCTAATGAACCGATAATTCGGTTGTATGCTTTATTTATTTCTTGTATTGTCATATACTATTAACAACAAATGGTATGCCAAAAGTATAGTATTTAGGCTAAATTTCCTATCTTCGCGTACCTAAAAATAAATTTAGCAGATGAAGAATATCCGCAATTTCTGTATTATTGCTCATATTGACCATGGGAAAAGTACCTTGGCAGACCGTTTGCTTGAGTATACCAAGACAGTAGAAGGTAAAGACATGCAAGCTCAAGTCCTTGACGACATGGATTTAGAGCGTGAGCGTGGTATTACGATCAAGAGCCATGCGATCCAGATGAAGTATAATTATAAGGGTGAAGAATATATACTGAACCTGATCGATACTCCGGGGCACGTGGACTTCTCGTATGAGGTTTCCCGCTCTATCGCCGCCTGCGAGGGTGCGTTGCTGATCGTGGACGCGGCCCAAGGTATTCAGGCGCAAACCATCTCTAACCTGTATATGGCGATAGAGAATGACTTAGAGATTATTCCGGTGATGAACAAGATCGACTTGCCTAGCGCCATGCCGGAGGAGGTCGAAGACCAGATCGTGGAACTGTTGGGCTGCCCTCGCGAGGATATCTTACGAGCGAGCGGAAAGACAGGCGAGGGAGTGACCGAGATCTTGAATACGATCGTGGAGAAGGTCCCGGCTCCGAAAGGTGATCCGGAGGCCCCGTTGCAGTGTTTGATTTTTGACTCCGTCTTTAATCCGTTCCGTGGTATTATCGCTTACTTCAAGGTGGTAAACGGCGTGATCCGTAAAGGTGACCATGTGAAGTTTATCGCTACAGGAAAAGAGTATGACGCCGACGAGGTAGGTATATTGAAATTAGATATGTGCCCCCGTGAGGAGATACGGACGGGAGACGTAGGATATATCATTTCCGGTATCAAGACGTCCCGGGAGGTGCGTGTCGGTGATACGATCACTCATGTGTCTCGCCCGGCTAAAGACGCGATCGCCGGTTTTGAGGAGGTGAAGCCGATGGTCTTCGCCGGTGTCTATCCAATCGATAGCGAGGATTTCGAGAACCTTCGTGCGTCATTGGAGAAATTACAGTTGAACGACGCTTCCTTGACTTTCCAGCCGGAGAGTTCCGCCGCGCTGGGTTTTGGGTTCCGTTGCGGTTTCTTGGGCTTGTTGCATATGGAGATTGTTCAGGAGCGTTTGGATCGTGAGTTCAATATGGATGTGATAACCACTGTACCGAACGTTTCTTATATCGTGCATACAAAGAAAGGGGAGGAGATCGAGGTACATAATCCGGGAGGCTTGCCGGACCCGACCTTGATTGATCATATCGACGAGCCGTTTATCCGTGCTTCCGTGATCACGAACACTACCTATATCGGCCCGATCATGACACTCTGTCTGGGTAAGCGTGGCGTCCTGCTTAAGCAAGAATATATTTCTGGTGATCGTGTCGAGATTCATTATGACTTGCCGTTGGGCGAGATCGTAATCGACTTTTATGATAAGTTGAAGAGTATTTCAAAAGGGTACGCTTCTTTCGATTACCATTTACATGATTTCCGTCCCAGTAAGTTGGCTAAATTAGATATCCTGTTGAACGGTGAGCCGGTAGACGCTTTGTCTACATTGACGCACGTGGATAATAGCGTTACTTTCGGACGTCGTATGTGCGAGAAACTGAAAGAGTTGATCCCTCGCCAGCAATTCGATATCGCTATCCAAGCGGCGATAGGCGCAAAGATCATCGCTCGTGAGACGATCAAGGCTGTCCGTAAAGACGTGACGGCGAAGTGTTATGGAGGCGATATCTCCCGTAAGCGTAAATTGCTGGAAAAACAGAAAGAGGGAAAGAAACGAATGAAGCAGATCGGTACGGTAGAAGTTCCGCAAAAAGCGTTCCTGGCCGTATTGAAGTTGGATTAGAAAGTCAATGGAATCCGTTCGCTAACTCAATGGATTTATAAAGAAAAGTCAATGGATTCTGTAACGGATTCCATTGACTTTTTTATATAAATGGGTCACTTCTCGTTTACGAGCCGTATCCCGCCATCTTCCAGCGTGATAAGATGTTGCTTATAGAGTGCCCCGATCGCTTGTTTGAAAGCTTTCTTGCTACAGCGGAATAAGGAATAGATCACGTCCGGATCGCTCTTGTCGTGTACCGGGATGTATCCCCCTTGTGTTTTCATCGCTTCCAGAATGACGCCGGCGATCCCCTCTACCTTTTGGTAGCCTTGCGGCGTTAGGCTCACATCTATCTTATCATCCTCACGTACCTCTTTTATATAGCCTTTCAGATGCTCGCCTTTCTCAAGACGCTGGAATACCTCATTATAATAGATCAATCCCCAATGCTGGTTATTGATGATCACCTTATAGCCAAGATCCGTCTCGTCGGCTACCAATAACTGAACCTCTTGATTCTGCTCGTAATCGATAGGGGTATTGTTCAAGAACTTCTCGATACGTGCGGATGCCATGATACGTCCTGTCACATGATCCAGCCGGACATAGACCAAGTACCATTTCCCCTCTCTCATCGGCATTTTCTGCTCCTTGAAAGGAACGAGCAAATCTTTCATGATACCCCATTCCAGAAATGCGCCGGCATTATTCACGTCTTTTACCTCCATGAACTGGAACTCCCCGACCGTTGCCAGAGGACGTGCGGTAGTAGCGATCAACCTCCCTTCATTATCATGATAAATAAACACCTCGACCTCATCCCCGGGCTTCACGTTTTTAGGTACGTAACGAGTCGGCAACAAGATCTCCACCCCGTTACCTCCATCCAGATAAACCCCGAAGTCAAGGTCTTTCACTATTTTCAGCGTGTTATATTTTCCTATCTCAACCATATATTTTTGTTTTGTCACAAACTTACGCAATAATCATGAAAAAGCGGTAAAAACAACTATAATTTTGATTTAGCATGCAGCAATATCTAGACAATTGCATCGTTATAGAAGTATCTTTATACTTGTGGTCCTTTTGAGACCTCATGTTCAAACTAAAAAACGTATATTTGCACCTTATTTGAAGAAAACAAAGATTATGAAAGTGAAATTAGTATCAGTAGTGGCATTGTTTGTCTTATTGTTAGGGGCTTGTTCTGTTCCTAAAGATGTGGTTTATTTCCAAGGAGTGGATGCCTTGACCCCCGAACAGGTGAGTAAGATGAATCAAGCTTATACCTCGAAGATTTGCCCTGATGACTTACTTACGATAACCGTTACGGCATGGGATCCGACAGTCGTTACTCCCTTTAATCCCCCTGTATATGCCTATGCAACTCAAGGTGAGACTACGACGGTTTCTTCTGGTCAATTAAGAACGTATTTGGTTGATCAGGAAGGTGACATAAATTTCCCTGTTTTGGGAAAGATCCATGTGGCGGGATTGACCAAGCAACAGTTAAGTGATAAAATGCAAGAAATGATCTCCCCTTATGTGAAAGATGCTTTGGTTAATGTACAGATTGTTAATTATAAGGTCACGATGATGGGTGAGGTCTCTCGGCCGGGTGCGATTTCCGTGAAAAATGATCGTCTTTCAATTTTAGATGCTATCGGTCAGGTCGGTGATTTGACAATTAACGCAAACCGTAAGAACATCTTGGTTATACGAGATAATAATGGAGAAAAGGAGTTTGCTCGTTTGGATATTACCGAGCCGGATATATTTACTTCCCCCTATTATTATCTTCAACAAAATGATGTTGTTTATGTGGAACCGAATAATGCGAAGAAGAGAAACGCCCGTTATAGTCAAGCCCAACAATATAGTATAACCGTGTTCTCCTCAATTTTGAGCGCTGTATCTGTGATAACGACTGTTATATTGGCTATTACTAAATAATAATTAGATGATGGAAGTGAAAGACAACGAAACAATCGGACTTAAAAGTATTATCGTAAGATATCTATTGCATTGGAAATTATTTTTAGGGGTATTCCTGTTTTCTATAATCCCTGCGGTTTTATATCTGATTTATTACCCTCGTACATATGAGATGATGGCCCGTATCCAGATTCAGGAAGATAAAGACCTCGGAGGAGGTAGCTTTGGATTGGGAGAGGCCGCTGGGTTGATGAAATCTTTTGGGTTGGGATCTGTTTCTGGAGGTGTCGTTAATATTGATGATGAACTAATGACATTGACTTCTAATAAAATGCTTCGGAATATGGTTCTGAAATTAGGCGTGAATGTCGATTATTGTGAACCATTTTCTTTGGGCTATCGTTTATATGATGAATCTCCTTTAAAGTTGATTGCCGATTCTGCTACAAACGCACGCTTGGCAGAAGCTGTGGAGTTCTCGGTTTTCGTAAAAAATGGTAAGGCGGAGGTTTCAGCGGAGTCTGTTAATATGAAAAAGAAACATTTTAGTTTTCCATCATTGCCTGCTACCATTGAGTTACCGATGGGAAACTTCACCTTGGACTTTGCGCCGGGAAAAAAAGATATCACCTCAGCGAAACTTGATATTACATATAATCCTGCGGGGTGGGTCGCAGAGGATTTGGAGAAAGAATTTTTAATAGAAGGAAGCTCCAAGACTTCAAACGTAATAGAGTTGAGTTGCACTGATTATGAAAAGAATCGGGGTACGGATATGCTAGATACATTAATTGCGATCTATAACAAAGAAGCTGAGGCGTATAAAAAAGGAGAGGCTCGTAAATCTTTGGTTTTCTTAGATGGGAGGATTG
>ERZ827043.2776-NODE-2776-length-14108-cov-4.916317_pt1 | contig 14108 bp, 5 predicted proteins | sample MGYA00519923_ERZ827043 | MGnify/ENA primary metagenome ERZ827043 (study PRJEB31778, sample SAMEA3449251) | human gut metagenome | biome: human gut; feature: human-associated habitat; material: faeces | place: United Kingdom | collected 2010/2012 ...
CACTCCGGATCCTTGAAATCACCGGCATCAAAAAGTGCCGGCACCAGGAATTCTTTGATAACAAAAAGTGCCCCTTCTGTGGTTTCCTCATTGTACCAGGGCCGCCAGAATGCGGAGCAGGCGCCGCAGCCCACATTGCCATCGCTGTCATGAAGCTCCACAATGGAAAAATCCTTTCTCGTATTCAGGCCAAAGCTGGTACGGAACGGCACTTTGAAATCAAGACTCATTCTGCGGATAACTACTTTAGAAATTTTCATTTAGTACCTCCTGTATGAACCTGCATATACAGAAGACACAGGCCGCAACGCCTGTGTCCCCTCATTATTCATCTTCCCCTACATCAAGCATATCTTCCGTTCTCTTTGGAATGAGGAATGCGCTCACTGCACAGAGTGCTGCCACACCCATAAGATAATAGAATACAGCATTGAAAGAACCGTTGAATGCATACACCAGGTAACCCATGATGACCGGTGAAATAAACCCGGCAATCTGGCCGCCCATATTAATCAGAGTAGAAGCAGAACCGGCAATACTGCCTGTAACGATTTTCAAAACGATAGCCACTGCTGTTCCCAGAATGCAGGCCTTGAAGAAATATACACCGCACTGGAAAATGACAACCCACATGATAGTTTCTGCGTTATACATGAAATAGAGGAAAATAGCTGTCAGTGCAGCGCAGATAACGATCATGTAATGCTCTTTTTTATCAAAATATTTGTTCATCACCCAGCCGCAGACCGCAGTGGAAAGGAAGGAAGCCATGAAAGGAATCGGAGTCAGATACCCTACCGCTTTCAGATTGATTCCTCTCTCTGCAATCAGGTACGTAGGCATCCAGGCATCCAGGCCCTTATTAATGCAGGAAATGCAGAATGCACAGAGAACCAGTTTCCAAATCATGGAATATCTCATCAAATGGAGGAAGTACTTAGTCTTATTTCCTTTATCTGCTGTTTTTTCTTCCTTTGGCTTTGTCTGTTTAACGAAAATAGCATAGAAGAAAACGTAAGCCAAACCGATAACCCCTAAAATCTGGAACATACCTCTCCAGCCAAACCAGAGGATCAGCGGAACAATGATGACCGGTGCCAGGGCAGAGCCGATATAGTTGGAAGAAAGAATGCCGGTAGTGAAGGCCGGGCGAAGTTCCCTTGGAAAATATTCCGCAATGGCACGATAGCAGGAACCGGCATAGGGACCTTCACAGAGACCGAAAACGAACCTCAGGAAAAGGAGGCCTGCCAGCGTGGATGCATGGCCTGTGGTAAAAGTAAAAATCGACCACAAAGTCATGGCAATGAGAATGACTGTCTTACTTCCGAAATGATCAGAGAGCCAGCCGCCGGGAATCTGCATAATGGAATACCCGATAAAAAAGGCACTGATAACCACACCCATTTCCGTAGGAGCCAGATTAAACTCCTTGGAAATGGACGGCAGCGACAGCCCGATGGCAGACCTGTCGATATAGGATATACAAAACCCTATATACAGAAAGAAAAACACCACATACTTGTTCTCGCTTTGCAGCTTTTTGAGCCAGCCCATAACATACCTCCTGCTCTACTCCCATAAAACTTAAACACTGGCCGTCTTCCGGCATAACTGCCCCGAGCTTCGGCCCGGAAATGAAGGTGCCATCACAGCTTTCCTGACTCTATCTGCATGAATCATGAAAACTGATTCGGCATCCCACCTGCCTTCAAAATCCCCTAAAAGATGAAGGCTTTACTTTCCTCCCATTTACGCTTATCATAAGGAAAAGGCGCTGTCCTTAATAGACCTTTATTCTGTCCCAAAGGAGACCTTATGCGAATCGGTATCGTTGTTCCAAGAGAAATCGTTAACGAAATCATATCTTTTCTCAGGAAAGAATTTCCTGAAATGGAAGCCATTCCTTTCCCCTATGACTCCATTATGGATATTCCCGACAACCTGTCAGGCAAGCAGAATCGGGTAGACAGCTTTCTCTTTCTAGGTGACACCGCCCGGCGGTATGCGGAAAAGGCCATCCCCCACGCCTCTGAATGGCTCACCATCCCCCGTTCCTCCTCCGCCCTTCTCCGTCTTCTTTTCCGGGCAGAGGTTGCCGGTTTTCCCATGCACATTGCCACCGACCTCAATAATGAAAAATTCTTTCTCCAGGCCTTCCATGAAATCGGTTTTTCATCGGAAGAAACTTCCCTGGAAATCATCCACCTGCCCGCCTACAGCGAAGGCCTTCTTATCCAGGCAGCCAACCAGATGGAAAAGCTCTATCGACAGGGAAAAATCAATTTCTGCATCACCATGTATTACAAGATTAGAGAAATCCTTCATTCCAAAGGTATCCCCGTTTATATCCTTCAGCCTTCCTTTGATGATATCCGCAACGGAATCCAAAGGCTGGTCCTGTCCCATGAACTCCATCTCACCCAGAACAGCCAAACCGCTGTCATTGCCGTTCATATCGACAGTCCCGATGATAACCTGCCGGATAATAATGCCTACCGTCTTTCCGTGGAAAAAATGGCCGTCACAAAAGAAATTTACCGAACCGCCCATCATATCAATGCCGCCTGCATTGAGCAGCCGCCGGCCAATTATCTTCTTTTCACAACTGCCAAGGATATAGAAAACAGTACCAACCATTTCCAGCGTCTGCCCCTGCTGAGAAATATTGCTGAGACTACCGCCTTTACCCTGTCAATCGGCATAGGCTATGGTTTGAATCCGGCTGAAGCCTGCTACCATGCCTTCCGCGCGTTGGAGCATGCCTCCAGGTCCGGAGGAAACAGAGCATTCCTCATAGGCAAAGCCCTTTTCTCCCCGATTCCCATGTCATCCAATGACCAGGATCTTCAGGAAAAGAAAGAACGGCCCATTGATGAGCAGTTCCTTTACCTTTCAAAAAAATCAAAAGTAAGCGCACGCATTATTTCCAATCTGTATCAGGCCTGCCGGGATACCGGACGCCAGCGGTTTACCGCCTCCGAGCTGGCAGACATTATCGGTGTCACCCCCAGAACGATGAACCGCATCCTCTGTAAACTCATGGATCATCACCTGGCCCAGGACGTGGGTCGGCAGTTCAAGGACAAAACAGGACGGCCCAGCCGCATTATCGAAATCCTCTTTGAACCTAAACAGCACATGAAAAAATAAAAAATCCTGAAGACTGCCGCCTATGGTTAGTCTTCAGGATTTTTCACTATTCTGTTTTATTTGAAAATCCAGTGTCCCGCTTCCATCTTATCAATCTGCTTTTCATCCACATCATAACGGATACCGTTTTCCTCATCCGGCACCACAATGGTGCAGCGATCTGTAATATCCACCATGGGACTGGTAATATCCTCTTCAAAATACCGGTCAGCTGCCGCCACATCGTGAGCCAGTTCCGTGAAACCGGGGAGGCTGGCAAAGGACACATTCTGCGCCCGGCCGATGCCAAGTTCCGTCATACCACCGCACCATACGGGAATGCCATGAGCCACGCAGAGATCATGAATCCGTTTCCCTTCATACACCCCGCCGCAGCGACTGGACTTGATGTTAATCACCCTGCAGCTTCCCAGCCGGATAGCTGCCTCAGCCGCCTCATAGGATACGATACTTTCGTCAAGACACACCGGCGTCTCAATAGCCTTCTGCAGCGCTGCATGGTCCACAATATCTTCCTCACCTAAAGGCTGCTCAATATACTGGAGGTGGTATTCATCCATGGCGCGGAACAGATCGATATCCTTCAAGGTATAGGCAGAATTGGCATCTACGGTGAGAGGAATGTCACCAAACTCCTTCCTGATAGCCTTCACCACCTCAATATCACGGCCGGGATGAATTTTAATCTTTGTGCGATGATATCCCTGCTCCAGATAATGTTCGATTTCTTTGAAAAGGACATTAATATCCTCTTCAATCCCCAAAGAAACGCCTACCTTGATTTCCTTCTGGGTCCCGCCCAGAAGTGTCTTCAAAGACTTGCCGGTTCGCTGAACCATGAGCTCCCAGAGTGCATTTTCCACAGCCGCCTTAGCCAGCCTGTTTCCTTTAATATATGCAAACTTTTCCATAAAGGCAGCCGGGCTTTCTACTTCCTGATGAAGGATGCCCGGAATGATGAAATCCTTCAGAATGTGAAATACGGTTCCATTATCCTCGGGGTTATAAAAGGGGCCGTAAAAGGCCTTACATTCACCCCAGCCAATCAAACCTTCCGAATACACCTTGACCAGAAGAGCATCCCTGTTCTCAAATTTGGTAAAGCTGGTCTGGAAAGGATGCTTGAATGGGTTCAATACACGGATGACATCAATACGGTCTATTCTCATAGGCTCCTCCTTTATGCGGTCATGATGAAAGCTAAAAAGATTGTTTCATTTTATCACCGAAAAAGGAATTAATCAAATCGGACTTGCCAATACAATGGCAGATGGAAAAATAAAACTCCTGCAGAATATGTCAATGGAAACACAAAAAAAGACAGAAAAGCCTATCAGGGGGAGTATCCAGGTAAGTTCAACCAATGAATCAGGCGTCTGCGCCTTGGCCCTCCCATTCGCATGGGTGCTGCTCGATACTTGGACGGTCGGGAAATTAAAAGGAAAGCCCTTTTATGTGCAGACTAAGGGCCAACTTTCCTCTTCCTTATTGCTTTTCTGTCTTCTGTTTTGGGTCTTGCATTTTCTTCTGTCTTCCATCGGCCGATTTTAGAAGAAGGAAGGATTGAAAAGTGGAATTCCCTGATGTTTCCTCATTCCCCCGTCATTCTCCTTACCGCGGATATGGAGGATGGCCGTTTGGAAATCGGATTCATCATCTCATGAGGTCTTTTCATCCCTCTGATACTAATATCGCAGAAGGTTCGATTTTTTTACCCCCTGGAGATAAAAAATTTTAGAAAATTTCTTTGACCTATACTCAAGCCTCCTTATTATATAAAGCCGCCCACCAAGGAAGGGGGCTGACGCTCTTCGCCATGCAGCACCGGGGATATAAAAGTGAATCCCGTAACCGCCCTTACCCACCCCTGTTTAAGGGGTGGCGAGCGCCTATATACTCTCTTGCGCCCCCCTGCTTGTCAGGCAGCAAAGGGACTGGATTCTCAGTCGTCTTCGACTCCCTGCGAATCCGGTTCCTTTGTCACCCTGAGGGGGCACCTTTCTTGCCGCTATACGATGAGCGGCTTAAGTTAGCACAAGGGGAAGCGTAGAGCAGACTTCCCCCTCCGGGGGAAGTGGTGCGCAGCACCAATAGGGGTGCATTTCCATCGGGCCGGAGGCCCGGTTGTTTGGTTTTCACTGCCGTAGGCAGTGCTGCCGCCGACAGGCGGCCATAACCTGCGGGGCCGACGGCCCCGTCAACCTTCCTCCTCTGAACCCTTTGAATCTTCTGAACCCGGGCCCCGCAGGGGCCCATTACAAAAAAAGCATGACAATCATTGGTAATTGATGTAAAATAAAACTATTGGATTATGATAATATAGGTTTTTCAGAACTTTGTTTAGAAAAGAGGAAATCTATGAAATATAGAAAAATCACTGCCCTGCTCTGCGCCCTGGCTATTGCCGGTACCGGAGTTTCTTCCGTATTTGCAGAAGACGCTGCAGCAGCTGCTCCTGCAAAGGACAGCTCCGCCGAAGCGGCAGCTCCGGCTGCCAAAGCACCGGAGGTGAATTACACCGACGCCCTTTTGAAAGGCCTGTCCCTGACACTGCCGGATGTTGAAAAATCCGTACAGGACGGCACCTTCAAGAACCTGTCCCCGGAAGCACCGAAGCCGGTGGTGGAACAGCCTGCTCCTGAGCCGGAGCCCCTTCCCGAACCGGAACCGGAGCCCGAGCCGGAACCGGAGCCCGAGCCCGCTCCCGCTGCCAAGTACACCGCCGACCAGGGGGACACCGCCAATGAAATCGACAGCGACGGCACCTACGACGGCATGACCTATACTTCCGAAAAACCGAATGAAAACGCCCTCCGCGTATCCATGGCCTACATCAGCGCCAAAGGCGACACCTTCACCAAATCCGGCGACGTGGACGACGTCACCAATTCCGACCTCTACGGTAAGAACGCCGCCCTCCTCGTTACCCACGGCGGTCACGGCGCCTTCACTGACGCCAGGATTTCCACCACCGGAAACGGTGCCACCGCCGCCTACGGCTACAGCAAGGGCACCTACATCAATCTCACTAATGCCACGATTTCCACCACCGGAAACTTTGCGCCGGCAGCAGAAACAGCGGAAAAAGCCATGATGAAACTGGCTGGTACCACCGCTTCCACCACCGGCTACGGCTCCCCTGCCATTAAAGTGTCCAAGAACGGCGGCATCATTCTGGCGGAAAACAGCCACTTTACCACCACCGGTCAGGAATCCCACGGCGTATACACTGCCGGTGACGTTACCTTGACCGGAAGCACCGTGAACGCCCAGGCCACCAAAGCGGCAGTCATTAAAAACAACGACACCCTTTCCCTGGAAAACTCCATCCTGGAAGGCAATGAAACAAACTCCGTGCCCTACAACATCGTCCTCTACTCCGACGAATCCGCCATCGGCACCATGGGCACCCAGCAGTTCAATGCCAAGGACTCCACCCTCATCTCCCATAAAGGCGGCATGTTCTACATCACCAGCACCCACGGCAGAGTGACCCTGGAAAATACCACCATCCAGCAGGATGCTTCTCTCCCGGTATTTACCGTTACCGGCAACGACGGCTCCTTCGGCTGGGGCGATCCCGGAAGCAACGGCGGCCACATGCAGCTTGTACTTGTGAAACAGGAACTCACCGGCAATATCCTGGTCGACTCCATCTCCGACGTGAACATGAACATCACCGACGGCTCCACCTGGAACGGAGCCATCCACATCGTCCCCAACGCCCAGAACGGCGCTGCCTACCACACCAACGCCGACATCTTCATCGCAGCAGGCTCCACCTGGAACCTTACTGAAGACAGCGAAGTCACCACGGTCACCAACCTGGGCACCATCAACTACAACGGCCACACCATCAAACTGGCCGACGGCACAGAAATGAAAGCATAAGGAAATACAGAAAAAGCGGCGCCTCGGCGCCGCTTTTTTGCATGGAATAAAAATGGGGATGGCAGGGGCCTGCCGCTGTGCGGCAGAGGGGCGTATGGCCCTGTGCTGGCCCACGGGCCAAGGGTTGTGTTCGCTTGTCGCTCAGGGGGCAAAGGCCTTGTTGGGCGCCTTTCCATTTATAGAAGGCGCCAGTATGATAAAACCTTCACAACCGCCCTATCGGGCGATGGAAATGCACCCCTTCTGCCACCTGCGGCGTCACCTCCCCCGGTGGGGGAGGTTTGCTCTATGCTTCCCCTTAGTGGTAACTTAAGCAATACAAGGGTAAGAGCCGCTAAAACTTCCCCCTCCGGAGGAAGTACCGCCGAAGGCGGGGATAGGGGTGCATTTTCAACGGGCGCCAGCCCGGTTTGTATGTTTTCCTTTCGCGCCAAGGGCGCGGTTTTTCGGTTTTATTATCATGGCGTTTTCATTATATAAAGGCTGCCCACCAAGGAAGGGGGCTTTTGCACTTCGCCATGCAGCACCGGTGACACAAAAGTAAATCCCGTAACACCCTTGTCCACCCCTGTATAAGGGGTGGGTGGCGAGCGCAGCGAGCCGGAAGGGGTCAGCCGCAAGGCTGCATTATAATTCATTGCCCGCAGGGCAATCCACAACCCTATGAGCCCCTCTGGTGACACCCCTTCCAGAGGAAGAAGGCTTTTGCACTTCGCCATGCAGCACCGGTGACACAAAAGTAAATCCCGTAACGCCCTTGCCCACCCCTATATAAGGGGTGGGTGGCGAGCGCAGCGAGCCGGAAGGGGTCAGCCGTAGGCTGCATTATAAGATTCATCGCCCGAAGGGCGATACCTTTCCTTCGGCCCAAAGGGCCGTCAAACCTAAGAACCCTCCGGCCATCGGCCGGTCAATCTTAAGAACCTTTTTCCCATCCCCTGAGCGTTAGGGAACACAACCTTTCTACACAACCTGCGGGCCCTTTGGGCCCGCGCCGCTTCACGGCCCAAAAATCCCTCCATTGCAGGAGGATTTTTTATTTCCAAAGAAAAGGATTCCCTGCTTCATGGATAATCCCCTGTGTTTTCAAAGACCGGAAAAGCAGAAAGCCCAGCCCCGGCTATGGAGGAGAATGTGTGAAAAATAAGAAGTAAAACGTATACTTTTGTATACATTTTACAGTTTCCAGTATAGTCTATACTTTTTGCGGAAGGAGCGGAGAGCCGCCGCTCTGTGAAATATGGCAGAAATGGCAACTCTGCAAGTGTGAATGATATGCATAAATATGCGTTATGTAAAGCCGCGCCTCTTTAGAGAGTACGGGAAGCTTTGCCGGAATGAAACTGGCAGAGCTTTTTTTATGGTCATGAAAACCACTTGGACATAAAATTGACCACTTTTGCAGAAAAACGACCACTTTTGCAGAAAAAATAGAAACAGGAAATCTTTTCGGATATAGTAATGACAGATAATACGTAAAAATTACATAGGTATTGAGGCAGCGTCAAAAGTCGAAAAAAATATTGACCCCTGACCTTTATTTCGTGCGCCCCAAAACAGGAAAAGACGAAAAGAAAGACCGATTTCCCTGGAGCTTTAGGAAAAGACGCAGCCGGCAGCACCTGTATAGTCCTTCTGCATAATCTGTATAAACGGATTCGAAGGCCCGCTCTGAGCCTTGAAGATATGAGTATACACAATAAGAACCGGATAAAGGAGGCATGGGTACAAACCGGTTCCGCCGCTGGGACGAACCCCCTGGGGCTATGTGAGTCAAAAATGCGGCACATCCGGCGCTAAGCCGCAAGAAAATGATTCGGAGCATCTATCATTTCCACTCAAAGGAGGGTAACACCATGAATAAGATTTACAAAGTCATCTGGAGTAAAGCGAAGCACACCTATGTGGTGGCATCAGAAATCGCCAAAGGCCACACCAAGGGCGAAACCACAGGAAAAGGACTGAAGAGACTGGCAGCAGCTCTGCTGGTGGCAGCAGCTCTTCTGAGCCCGAACTTCGCCTGGGCTGCGGATACGACCAAGGTAGAGCCGGCACCTGACGGGTCTGCAACGGCCGTGGAAGTATATACCAAGGCAGGGGCCGATAAGGCCATTAGTACAAATGCGACGAACATTAGTACAAATGCGACGGCCATTAATACAAATGCGAAGAACATTCTGAGTAATACTGAGAAGATCAGCAAGCTGGAATCAGCTGTTGGTGACGGTGACAGCGGTCTTAAGAAAGATGTGAATGATCTCAAGACCACGGTAGGCGACAGCACCGGTGGGCTTGTAAAAGATGTTGCTGACAGCAAGACAGCTATTGATACCGAGAAAACCGCCCGTGAAGCCGGCGATAAGACCCTGAATGACCGGATTACTGCCGTTAAGGAGCATGTACTGAAGGAAACCGGGGATAATTATGTGAGCAAGGCTGATGCAGCGGTACAGGATGCCGGTGTCGTGAAAGCGGATAAAAAAATCGGCGAAAATGTGACCGCACTGGGAAAGGGCCTGTATGATGAAACGGCTGCCCGCATCGGCGCTGATGCAGCTCAGGACAAGGTGATTAAGCAGGTTAATGATAACCTGGTAGCAAGCGTCAACACTATCAACAAGAACGTGGCTGATGGATTCACTGCCCTGAACCAGGCAGGTGCCAATGAAGCTGCAGCCCGTGAAGCTAAAGATAATGAACTGAATGAACGCATCACGAACGAAGCCAATGCTATCCATGATGAAATCAAAGCTGGCGATAAAGTGCTGGATGACCGGATTACAAATGTGAAAGAATATCTGGAAAAACAGACATCTGATAATTATGTAAGCAAGGCTGATGCCGCCGTACAGGACGGGGCCGTTGTGAAAGCGGCCAACACCATTGGCGAAAACGTCACCAACTTGGACGCCGCCCTGGCAAAGGAAACGGCAGCCCGCCTTGGCGCAGACAAAGCCCAAGACAAGGTCATTGAACAGGTTAACCAGAATATGGTAGATGGGTTCAATACCATCAACAAGAACATGTCCGATGGGTTCACGGCTCTGAGCCAGGCAGATGCCAATGAACTAGCAGGCCGTATGGCAGCGGATACCAAACTGGTGGAAGCCACTAATGGCGGACTGAGCCTGGATAATGATAATGTACTCCAGAAGACTAAAACTAAGATTTCTTCTACCGGAGAGGTGACCACTTCCAAAGAAGCGGCTACGACCCTGATTCTTAATAAGGGTGCAGCCAATCAGGTTAAGATTGACAGCGAAGGCGTAACAGTAGGTACTTCCAGTACCCAGATGGACGCAGAAGGGTTCACTGCTGGCGGTCACGACTATGACGCTGCAGGAGCAGCTCTTATGAGTGATGGCCGCATCAAAGGGGCTAATGGGGACTTTACCGTAGATACCGATGGAAACGTAGCTTCGGGCAATGTAACTTCCACCGGCACGGTGAAGGGTAAGACTCTGACCGACGGCGCAGGCGCTTCCATGAGTGGTGGCACAGTTACTGGCACAACCTTGACCGACGGAAAAGCAACAATTAGCAATGGCAACATTAAGACCAATGGTGGATTCATCCAGACCGGAGGCGGCAACGTGAACACCCAGGGCGGGGAAGTCCGCACAAATGGCGGCAAAGTAGCTACCTCCGGCGGTGAAATTAATACCGGCTCCGGTGCCATTAAGACCGTAGGCGGCGACATTCTTACAGCGGGCGGAAAACTGAACACCAGCGGCGGCAATATCGTGGCAGGAACCGGTGATATTTCCGGACATAATATCACAGCCAGCGGAGTACTGAGCGGCGACAGCCTCACTGTAGCCAATGGTATGACCGGCCGGAGTCTGACGCTTACTGGTGGAGACTTGGATGCCGGAGCAGGTACTATCAAAACCACTGGAGAAGTTGATGCAGGTACCCTGAATGTACGTGGTAAAGCGACTGTGAAGGATTTGGAAGTCAAGGGAGAATTCAAGGCCGAAACACTTACCAGCAAATTGGATGAGAACAACTACACCACCATTAATGGCGGCAACGTGACCTCCGTAAACAGCAAGGTAAGTGTCGATGATGCAAGAACCTATACAAGCACATCGAATTTAACTGAAAAAGGTAGAACGGACACGGCAGCCGATGGTACGACCACGAATGTATCTGTCATGACTGCAGGTGGATCGGATTCGACAATTTCCAGTCTGGCTGATAAAAATCAGAAATCCTACATCACCCAGAACCTGAAGAAGATTTTGCAGGGCATCCAGAATGGGGACAATGCAACCACCGTTGACCAGGCAGAAACGGGAATCAAGAGCACCGCTACCGACGGGAAGAACACCGCTTCCACCAACCTGAGCAATAAAGGATTCAACACCTACGCTACTGACGGAACAAACAGGACCTATACACTGCAGACCGCTGAATCTCTCACCAGCCAGATTGGCGATGATGGCAAGGTAAAGAGTGTAATGAAGGCTGACGGCATTACCAATAATGCAGATGGCGGCACTATCACCAACAGCGCCAAAGACCTGGTGAACAAAGCAACCGGTGATATGACCAACACCGTTGGCGGCAAGCTCCTCAATGATGTAACCGGCGATATGGAAAACAAGGTGGGCGGAAACCTGACCACTACCGTTAGCGGTACAAGCACGGAAACCGTAACCGGCAAGAAGACCGAAAACTACAACGGCGGCCTGGAAACCACGGTCACCGGTGATGAAAAGCATGCCATTACCGGCAGTCAGACCAATACCATCGGCGGCAGCCAGACTACCACTGTCACCGGCGACAGCAGCCTGAAGGCAGAAAACATCACCAACGAAGCGAAGAACAAGATCACCAATAAAGCTCTGGATGTAGAAACCGATGCGGCAAGCTCCATTGTAAGCAAGGTTTCCAACGAGTACGGCTCCAATACTTCCACCCAGCTGTCCTATGAGACTAAGGAAGAAATGAGCCAGGCCGATGGCAAGATCGCTTCCTACCTCCGCGGCGCAGCAGAAGAAAAATCCCAGCTCACCGATGGGGACAAGAAGACCACCGTCGACACCATTGCCGGCCAGACCAACACCAACATTACGGATGGAACCAATACATCCAACGACCTGCAGAAAGCAGATCAGATCGCTTCCTCCGTAACCGACGGCACCAATACCACCGTTGTGAACCAGAATGTAAAGAGCCTCGCTTCCTCCATTACCGACGGGACCAAGGCCAACAACACCAACAACACCGTAGACAAATCGGAACAGCTGATCAAAGCCAGCGATACCCAGTACAGCGCTACGTCTAAGACAGCTACTAAGATGGAAGATGCCCTGGTAAGCGGCAGCAGTATCATCGACGTTATCAAGAACCTCGACGATGCAGCCAACCCGCTCATCAGCAGCGCCGTAACGGATGGCACCAACAACACTGGCGTCACCCAGACGGCAAAAGATATTACCAACGCGGCTCAGAATGGCACTATCACCAATGAGGCCAAAGACCTGGTGAACACCGCTTCTGAAAATATGACCAACAATGTTGGCAAAGACTTGACCACGACCGTCGGCGGTGAAATGAAGACTACCGTCACCGGCGATGTGACGGAAGACTACAAAGCCAACCTGAGCACCACGGTAGGCGGAAACCAGACCACGACCGTAACCGGCGACAGCAGCCTGAAGGCAGAAAACATCACCAACGAAGCGAAGAACAAGATCACCAACAAGGCTATCGATGTAGAAACCGATGCGGCAAGCTCCATTGTAAGCAAGGTATCCAACGATGCCGGTTCCAATACCTCCACCCAGCTGTCCTATCAGACAACGGAAGAAATGAAGGCTGATGGCAAGACCGCTTCCTACCTCCGCGGAGCTGCAGAGGAAAAATCGCAGCTGATTGATGGTAGCAAGAAGACCACCATTGATACCGTAGCTGGCCAGACCAATACCAACATTACCGAGGGGACCAATGTTTCCAACAGCCTGCAGAAAGCGGATCAGATCGCTTCCTCCGTAACCGATGGCACCAATACCACCGTTGTGAACCAGGATGCCAAGAGCCTTGCTTCCTCCATCACCGACGGAGCAAAGGCAAACAATACCAATAATACGGTGGATAAATCTGAACAGCTGATCAAAGCAGATGATACACGCTACTATGCCGAAACCAAGACTGCGGGCAGTGCTGTAGAGGCGCTGAAATCTGATGGTAATACGATTATCAGTGCAAAAGATGCTGTTACTGGCACTGTAAGCAGTGTGGTTACCGATGGCACCAACACTACCGGCTCTACCATGACTGCGAAAGGCATTACAAACAGTGCGGCTGAATCCATTGTGAATGAAATCGGCGACGGTTCTGCAGTGAAGAGTGAAATGACTGCCGATGGTATCACCAATACGGCGAAAGGCGGCACCATTTACAACAAGTCAAAGAATATTCTGAACGAAGCGTCCGGCGACATCCTGAACTTTGCAGATGGAGAAATTGGAAATTCTGCCACTAAGATTACCAATCTGACTGGCGATAACACCGTAACCAGTGATACCAACGGTACCACCTTTGAAAACAAGGCACACAGTACTGCCGTTAAAGAAGGCACTATCACAAAGACCACCATTTCTGGAAACGCCCTGGAAACCGGCAAGGCAACCATGGACTATGCGGAAGTGATGAAGGACCTCGGTGTTCGTGGCAATGCAGCGGTAGATGGAAATACCATCCTCGGCAAGGAAGGCGCAGAAACCACTCTTACCGTCAACAGCAAGCCGACGTTCAAAGACACGGTCAAGATGGAAAAGACGCTGGAAGTCGACGGAACCTCTACCTTTAACGACAAAGTAACCGTCACTAAAGGCGGACTCGATGTAACCGGCGGCACGACGACGGATACGCTCCACGTCACCAGCACGTCCACCTTCGATGGCACAGCCACCTTTAAGGATATTGTCACTATGGAAAAAGACCTCAGCGTCGGTGGCAATGCAACCGTAGCCGGCAACGTAACGGCCAAGTCCTACAACCTGAAGTCCGCACATTTTATATCTATGCTGCGGCAGGACAAGCTTAATTGATTC
>ERZ827043.2781-NODE-2781-length-14094-cov-10.175369_pt1 | contig 14094 bp, 16 predicted proteins | sample MGYA00519923_ERZ827043 | MGnify/ENA primary metagenome ERZ827043 (study PRJEB31778, sample SAMEA3449251) | human gut metagenome | biome: human gut; feature: human-associated habitat; material: faeces | place: United Kingdom | collected 2010/2012 ...
TTAAATATAAAAAAGAAGAATTAAAATATATGAATAATATTTTAAAAAGAAATAAAGTAAACGATTATATTTATATAATTGAAGAAAATGAGTTTAAAAATGATCCACCTTCACTTTCACTAAATAATTTATTTATAGATAAAAAAATAAAGTATACTTATAATGAATATATAGAACATTTAAGACAAACAAAAGAATGGTCAAAACAAGAAAAAAATTATGAATTAAATTATGTAAATGATAAAACATTTAAAAATATAACTATAACATTTATTAAAAATCATTATGTGATTATATCAAAAAGTTCTAATCCAACAATACATTTTGTTATTGAACATCCTAAATTAGTTGAAGCAATTGAAAATTTTAGTCCTATTGTAAAAGATTAATAAAAAATTAAAACATCTAGTATTAACTAAGTGATTTATATCAATTTTATTGTTTAACATGTCCTGTAACAATATCTTTTAAATTACTAAAAAATATCTTTAAAAATGTTGCTTTCTTTACTTCATCGTGAATTACTAAATCATAGGTATAAGTATTATTATCATATTTTAATATTAGTTTTCCTACTTTACTTCCTTTTTCTATAGGTGCTTTTACATTATTAAGTTTTACTTCAGTAGTATATTTTATATCTTTTCTATCTTTATCAACAATAATTTTTATATCATTCTCTAAATAATATTTATAATTTCTATTTTCACTACCTTTTATATTTATTACTCCAGAATAATCTTTCTTATTCAATATAGTTTCACTACCATACATACTATATCCATATTCCATCATACCTATTGTATCACTACTTCTATTATCTTTTGTATTGCTTTTCATAACAACACTTATAAGTCTCATATTATTTTTATTCATCGTTGCAGTTAAACAATAACCTGCTTTATCAGTATAACCAGTTTTAAGACCATCTATTCCTTTATAAAATTTAATTAATTTATTTGTATTCACAAGCCAATGATTCTCTCCTGAAACATTAATATATTCATCAAATGTACTTGATATTTTAATCGCAAGTTCATGTTTAACGAGTTCTCGTGCCATAAGTGCCATATCATATGCTGTTGTTAAATGACCATCTTCATCAAGTCCATGAGGATTTTTAAATGTAGTATTTTTACATCCAAGATCTCTTGCTCTTTCATTCATCATATTAACAAAATTTTCTACTGTACCACCTATTTTTTCAGCAATTGCAACAGCAGCATCATTTGCAGAAGCTATCCCTATTCCTTTTAATAAATCATGTACTTTTACGTTACTTCCTGCTTCAACATATATTTGAGTTCCACCCATACTTTGTGCTCTTTTAGATATTAAAACTTCATCTTCTAAATTAAGTTTTCCATTTTCAATAGCCTCCATCGCAAGTAACATAGTCATTATTTTAGTCATAGATGCAGGAGCCATTTTCTTATCTTTCTCTTTTTCAAATAATATTTTACCTGTACTTGCTTCAATTAATATAGCACTCTCACTATTTTTAGCAAGACCAATATCAGTAGCACTAATACTACCTATCAAAAATATAAACATAAAACAAAATAAAAAGATTTTTTTCATACATTATTTCACCAATAAATTATATGAATCAAATCTTTTAATATTAATATTTTATTTATCTTTTTTAGTTATTTTTTTAATTACATCTTCATTAATACTTTTACCTTTTATAGCTTCTAATACTTCAATTGGTAAACAGAATATAATTGTATTTGATTGATCACTACTTATATCATTAATAGTTGATAATGTTCTTAAATGTAATGCTCCTGGTGTACTAGACATAGTTTCAGCAGCAATGGCTAAATTTTTAGATGCTTCAACTTCACCTTTTGCTTTAGTTAAGATTGCTTCTTTTTCACGTTCAGCTTCAGCAGCACGAGCTATAACTCTCTTCATTTCTTCTGGTAAGCTTACATCTTTAAGTTCAACATTTTCAACCTTTATTCCCCATGGATCTGTAGCTTCATCAATAATCTTACATATTTCAACAGAAATCTTTTCACGTTCACCAAGTAATTCGTTTAAAGATACACTACCTACTACATTTCTCATAGTAGTTTGAGCAAGTTGACTAACTGCATAATAGAAATTTTCAACTTCAAGAATAGCTTTTGAAGCATCAAATATCTTGTAATATATAACAGCATTAATTCTAACTGAAACATTATCTTTAGTAATAACATCTTGCTCTGGAACATCTACAACTTTAGTTCTTATATCAATTTTCTTATAAGATTCAAATATAGGTAAAACTAAATTCCATCCAGGTTGCATTATTTTACTAAATTTACCCTTACTAAACTTAACTCCTCTTTCATATTCATCAATTTGTACAATACTTCTAAGTAATATAACTACTACTATAATAACAATAAACCAAAATAAATAATCCATATAACACCTCTCTATATAAATTATATCAAAATTAAAGAAAGAATACTATAATTCTTTCTTTAAAATAACATTATCATGAACATTATAATTACAATCAGTTTTTACTTTATATTCTGAATCAATAATTCCTTTAGATACAACTATATTATTTAAACAATATTTATCAATTGTATCACTATATTCTATGTAATCATTTAGTATTAATTCATCAACATTAATAATGACAGAATATCCAATATCGGGAATTAAATCTTTATCACTTACATATGTCTTAGTAGCACTAAGTAATTCTTTTTCTATATTTTTATATACTTTATCTTCATCCTTTTTACCAAGATAAACTAGAAATCCACATATAAGTACAACTATTAGTCCCCACACTGTCATAATTGTTTTATTCATTATTCATTACTTCTTTCATATCCACTTGTTGTGTAATTATTACATCTAATATAAGGAATAATAGTAGATGTATCATTATTAATAACTACTTTTGAATATCCATCACATTCTTTATTATTTTTATCATATAATTTAGAAATATAACCACCACTATATAAAGTAGATAGTTTAATAATAACAATATCTTCAGTATTGTTACTATATTTTACATTATAATATTCACGAGTAGCAACTCTTAACTTATCTTCAAGTCCTTCATAAAATAAAGTATTATTTTCATTAGTAGGTTCTTTAATAATAGGATTATCATTTTTACCTAATAATCCAAATTTATTAGCGCCTATACAAGCAACAGCTAAACATATAACAAATAATAATATAATTAATAATTCAGCACGAAGTCCCCAACCATTCTTATTCATAAAATCACCTTTTTCTAATTTAATTATATATTAATATTTAATTTTTTTCTATAATAATTCGATAATTTTACTCTTTAGTTCACTATCATTAACATTTTTTAGTAAATCTATTATTTTAGAATTTCTATCATTAATCTTTAATATTTTTTCATAATTAATAATTTTATCATTTATTTTATTTAAATATTTTGATGCATATGCCTTACTTACCTTATACAAGTCAGCTATTTCCTGCATAGAATAATCTTCAAAGTAATAGTATTCAAAGTAATTTCTTTCTTTTTCATTTAATAGTTCTTTATATATTTCATATAAAGTAGTTATATATTCTCTATTATCCATTAGAACTCCTTAAATAATCCATATATATATTTTTCTATATCAAATGGTATTAAGTCTGTTTCTTTTTCACCAAGTCCTACAAATTTGACTGGTATGTTAACAATTTCTCTAATTGCAAGAACTATTCCACCTTTAGCTGTACCATCTAATTTAGTAAGAACAATGCCTGTTATATTAGTTATTTCTTTAAAACTTTTTGCTTGTGCGATACCATTTTGTCCAGTAGTAGCATCAATAACAAGTAATGTTTCAACTGGATTACCCGGTAGTATTTCACCTATTACTCTATTCATTTTTTCAAGTTCTTTCATTAGATTTGTTTTATTTTGAAGTCTACCTGCTGTATCAACAAGTACTAAATCATAATGTTCATCTTTTGCTTTACTTACACCATCATATATAACAGCTGATGGATCTTTTCTATCATCTCCATAGAATGAAACATTAAGTCTATCTGCCCACTCTTTTAATTGATTAACAGCACCTGCTCTAAAAGTATCACCAGCAACTAGCATAACTTTCTTTCCTTCATTCTTATATTTATTAGCTATTTTAGCAATACTAGTAGTTTTACCAACACCATTAACACCAACAAATAATACAACATTAGTTTCACCATCTTTAATATTTAATTTAGAACTAAGTACATCATCACCAACATATATCATGAATAATTCATCAACAATAACTTCTTTTAAATATTCAAAATCAGTAATATTTTCATGTTTAACTCTATCTTTAAGCCTATCAACAAAATCCATTACAGTATTAACACCAATATCAGCAGTAATTAATATTTCTTCAAGTTCATCATAAAATTCATTGCTTATTTTTGTATACTTAATACCAAGTAAGGATAATTTACTAACAAAGTTTTCACGACTTTTAGATAATCCATCAACATATTTTTCTATTTCTTTTACTTCATTATGCTTATCATTTTTTTCTTTCCTAACTTTTGTTTCTTTCTTATCTTCCTTTTTTGATTTAACATCTTCTTTATCATGAATATCTTCATCTATATTTTCGTTATCAACTACTTCGTTATCACTAACTATATCATTATTACTTTCGTCGCTTGATATTTCTTCAAGTTCATCATCTATTTCTTCTTTAGTTACTTCATCACTAGTATTTTCTTCTATAGATGTTTTCTTTTTATCTTCTTCTATTTCTTTATTAAATAAATTTTTAATCTTACTAAATAATCCCATTTATATCACCCTACTTGCTATTATACACTATATATTATTATGAATGCTAGACAAAATTAATAAAATTTGCTATAATTAAAGACACGAATTAAACTTTTTGAAGGGATGATTAAAATGAATAGTAAAAATAAAGAAACTTTAGTATGTGCCTTAGGTGGTCTTGGTGAAGTTGGTAAAAATATGTATGTAGTAATGCATGAAGAAGAATTATTTATAATTGATTGTGGAGTAATGTTTCCAGAAGATGATTTAATGGGAATAGATTATGTTCTTGCTGATTATAATGTTCTTAAGACAATGCAAGATAAAATAAAAGGTCTTATTATAACACATGGTCATGAAGATCATATTGGTGGTATACCTTTCTTACTTCAAAATATAGAGATACCTGTAATATATACACCTAATATAGCAGGTAAACTAATAAGAAATAAGTTAGAAGAAAGGAACATTAAAATACCTAAAATGATACCTATAAATGAAGATTTACATATCAAGACTAAATATTTTAATATAGAATTTTTCACAACTACACACTCAATACCAGATTCATTTGGTATGGCTATTAAGACTCCTAATGGAACAATTGTTGAAACAGGAGATTTCAAATTTGATTTAACACCTATTGGACCTGTTGCTAATATGGGGAAAATGGCTGCCATTGGTAATGAAGGAGTTACATTACTTTTAAGTGATTCAACTAATGCTTTAGTACCAGGATTTTCAGCAAGTGAATCTGTCGTTGATGAAGCACTTGGTGAGATATTTGCTGAGAACACTACATCAAGAATAATTTTAGCAACATTCGCAAGTAACATATATAGACTTACTCATATAGTTGAAACTTGTAAAGAAAACAATAGAAAGATAGTAGTATTCGGAAGAAGTATGAATACAAGTATTGAAATAGCTAAAGAATGTGGATACATTAAAGATAGAGATATATTTATTTCCAGTGATGAAGCTAATAGAATGGAGCCATCTAAAGTATGTTTACTTTGTACAGGTAGTCAAGGAGAGCCACTAGCTGCATTATCAAGAATCGCAAATGGAAATGATAGAAATATAACTCTTATGAAAGATGATACAGTTATATTCTCAAGTTCCCCTATTCCAGGAAATGCAATGTCAATAAATAGAATAATAAATAAACTATATCTAAAAGGTGCTAAAGTATATACTAATACAAGTGAATATGATGTTCATACAAGTGGACATGCTAAACAAGAAGAATTAAAATTATTATTAAGACTTATTAGACCAAAATATTTTATGCCTATGCATGGTGAATATAGAATGCTTGCTTCTCATACTGATTTAGGAGTACTTTGTGATATACCTAGAGAAAATACATTTATATGTAAAAATGGTGATATACTTGCTTTAAAAGATGGTGAAGTTTATAGAAAAGGAAGTATTCCTATAAATGATATATATGTAGATGGAAGTAGAATTGGAGACGTTGGAGTATCAATAATAAAAGATAGAAAAATAATGTCAACAGATGGTGTTCTAATCGTAATATTAAATCTTGATTTAAAAAATAAAAAAATGTTAATAGATCCAAATATCACTACAAGAGGATTTGTAGTAGTAAATGATAATCAAGAACTAATTAAAAAGATTCAAGATAAAACAAATATCATTACTTTAAATGAACTTGAAAAAGATAACTTTAATCTAACAGATTTAAAAAATAGAATCATATTAGAAATAAATTCATATGTAATAGAATTAACAGGTAGAAGACCTATAATTATACCTATGATATTGAGTATTTAAAAAAAAAGACTTACATGATATGAACCTCGTTACTTATATTCAAGAAACGGGTTTCAGTTCAACAAAGTCTTTTTTATTTTACAAGTCTTCTTTCAAATTTAATTTCTGTATCAACGTTCTCAAAATCTTTATATATTACACTTAAGTTATTTGCTTTGCCTATACTATCAAAGTGAACTTCACATATTAAATAACCTTTATTAACAATAGATTCTTTTGTATCTCCTTCTAAGTCTGAACAAGTTGGTACTCTAAATGTAACATATTTGCCATCATAATTACATTTATATTGATGACTATGACCAAGAAAATTAAATAATACTACATTATCATTTATTTCATTAATAACTCTATTTATTTCATGTTTTAATGATATATATTCACTCTTAATTTTATAATATCCACTTCTATATCCACTTACTTTAAAATCATTTCTACGTTTTAAATCCATAAACATATCGTATTCTTCTACGATAATTGGAAATGCTTCATGATTACCAAGTAATATATGATTTGTAATACTATTATCAAATGGATAATCATTTAACATATGCATAACTTGTGAGATAGTTGAACTATATTTAGAAGGACATCTACTATAATTACAATGACAGCCTTCTATAAAATCTCCTGATATAAATATATCTTTTATGCCTAATTTACTTGCTTCATCATATACCTTTTTTACATAATCAAGATTTTCAAATCTACTTCCAGCGTGTAAATCAGATATAACAATAAATTTAAAAGTATCGCTACAATCAATAGTTTCTAATGAAGACACAGGACTATTTGTTAATATCACTTCTTCATTAAGGCCACGTAACCTCATAATAGATGGAATAATGTTAACTTCTCCACTTTTTCTTTTAACAAGAGTATTATCTCTTAATACTTTATATCCTTCTATAAGGGCACTTCTTATAACAGATAAATATATTTTTTCATTATATTGACCATAAAGAAATATCTCATAATACATATATTTTAAAAAATTAATATATCCTTCTATACTTATTCCGAGTATATCACATATTTCAGCACTACTTTTACCATCACATATTAATTTAAAAATAATATCTTTTTTGCCACCAAAATTATTAATGATCTTTCTTTTCCTTTTTCTATTTAAGAGTTCATCTATTTTTGATACAAGATAATACTTTTTTTCATCAAAAGAAAGAATGTATTCATTACGTGCTTTTTTAAGTATTGTTACTACAAAACTTTTTTCAAGATTTAATTCTTGTGATATTTCAATAATTCCCTTATCTTCAAGAACAAGTCTACTAATAATTTCATATATATTATAATTTATATTTTCCATATTCTCGCCTTTCTTATAGAATAAAAGAGTGAAAATTAATCTTCACCCTTTATCATATATAATTTATCATTCATATCAAGCATAAAATGATTAGGTGTACTACCTATAAAATATGGATACTTGTAGTCATCATTTTTAAATGTAAGATAACCACCAGCACTAATAGATGGAAGATCATATTTATTAAATGAATCTTTTATTTCATTTAAATATCCTCTATCATTAGACATATTATTTTCAGTAATGAAACTACTATAGTAAATTTCACTATTATATCCATCATTAGTATATGCGATTATTGTATATTTATTTACATTTTTAAGAATGAAGAATCCACTTAAATTATTAAATTCTAGTTTTATACTGTCTTTAGTATTCTTATTAGTAACTAATATATAATCAGTTTTATCTTCGAATGTGTAATTAAATAATTCACTTTCGTTATATTCTTCATAATTCTTTTCATATGAGATATCATAACTTTTATAATTAGGAATGTGTTTAATAAAATCATAATTTTTTACTGTTTTAATTTCATAATTATAGCATGTTTGATATTCATCATAACCTGTAACAAATATACCAAGTGGTAACATCATTAATATAAATGTTGTAATAAGACCAATAACAACAAATTTATTATCTTTAATTTCTTTCTTTTTCTCTTTTAAGTCAGTTGTTCTAAGTATTAATAATGCATTAAATATATAATATAAAATGATTAATATTGATGCAAATGTACTATATAAAGCAATACTTGTACTTGGAGTACCATAAGTACAATCTTTCACTAAGTTAATGTCGCTAAGCATAATTGAAAAGTCATAAAGGCCATGTAAGAATATTACAGACCATATATTTTTACTTCTATAATATATTGAACCAAATAATATACCAATAGATGTAGCTTGTAATATTTGTGTTATTGTTTGAAATAAGCTTTGTCCAGTTAATAAATTGCTTATATGCATAAGTCCAAATATAAGTGATGAAAATACTATTGATAAAATTATATGTTTTTTAGTATCACCAAAACGTTCTATAAATTCATTTTGAAGCCATCCTCTACATAAGAATTCTTCACTTATACCAATGAATATACATAATAGTAATAAGTTAAAAAAATTAGATGAATTAAAGCTTTCTAAAGAACTAATGCTTCCATATAAATTAATGCCAATTAATATAAGCATAGGAAGTCCTAGTAATACTGAATCCTTGAATTTCATTTTCTTTTCAGTAAATACATATGAATTTTTAAATAAAAGCATTACTATTAATATAATAAATGCAAATAATATTTCAAATAGAAGTTCACTTCCATATTTACTATAATTAATATTCATTGCTATTAAATTAGGTAATATTTGACATAATATATTTACTGCTATAAAAACAACTATCATTGTTATAAAGTAGAAATATATGTTTCTTTTTTCCTTTTTTATTCTTTTCATTTTTTCACCTACTTTTTATCTTCGTCACTTAATAATTTAATTATTTTATTTTGATTAGATATCATTTTAGTCATTTGCTCATGTAGTTCTTCTAATATTAATTCACTTTTTAAATCAGTTTTATAGTCATTTTTACCACGTAATGAATCTTTTTCAGCGGCTCTATTTTGACTCATCATTATTATTGGTGCTTGTAATGCTGCTACACATGATAAGAATAAGTTTAATAATATAAATGGATATTCATCAAAAGCTTTTCCATCACAAAGTATTACTCCATTTATTACCATCCATAGTAATAAAAATATTATAAATCCTATTATGAAACCCCAACTACCTGCTCTTTTAGTTATTCTATCGGCTAACCTATCTTTCCATGTTGCATTTTCTTCAACATATTTATCAACATCTACTGCTATTTCTTGATCAAATAACATTTCCATTAGTTCTGTTTCGTCTTTGTCTTCTAATACTTTATTTTTTAGTAGCATTTTTACTATTTCTTTTTTAGTCTTAACTTGTGTCATATTATTTTTACCTCTATATAAAATATATAACAATTACAATACTTTGTAAAGATAAAAATGAAATATGTAATCCATTTTTAAGCAAAATAAAAACCACCATTATAGTGGTTATTTCCTATTTGGTGGACCATGGGTTACGAAATAAGAACACTTTCTACATTTAAAAATGTTGATAAAGATGTTCAATACAAAAAAATAATGGATTATTTAGGCAAACTATCACTAAAGCCAACAAAAGATGCTTGGAAAAATGGTTATCATTTAAGTGTTAAATTTGGAAATATTGAAATTGATAGTGAAAATGTTTATAATAATGAAAATGAGAAAGGTGATATTTTTGCAAAACTGGACAAAATAGTTTTACCAGTTTTACAAAAGGAAAAAGATACATATGATAGAAATTAAAAACATTGAACAATTTGTTAAATATGCTACATCTTTGAATTATAGGTATGCTAAAACTTATACCAACTTTGCACCACACGAATATGCTATGGCAGAAGAAAATACAAAAGAAATTGAAATAATTAGGTCTTTAAATAAATACATTCAAGAAAATAGTGAAGAAGAAATCTTTTATAATAAAAAGTATCAAGTCCTATTTGCAGGAAATCATAAATATTGGTCAGTTGGTCCATGGGATAAAACAAGATTTTTAAATAGAAACTGGGACTATAAAGAACCAAATGGTAATATAAACAAAACTATAACTGAGAGTAAGAAAGGAAGTTAAAATGAACCTTTTTGATTATGTTTTATTTATGTGGATATATGATTATGTTGTATCTGATGAAATAAAAATTAAAAAAGAGCCAAGTTTCATTTCTTGTATTTTAAGTTTTATATTACTATATATACCTATACTTTTAACAATTTCTCTAATTACTGAAATATTTAATATAACAAAGTTCGAAAATGTTTTTAAAATATTTACAATTATTTATATAATATTATTTATGATAAACATTGTTTTAATAGCAATTCATAAGGTAAAAAAACTAATAAAGTAAGTTTTATGACTTACTTTTTGTTTTTTACAATTTAAGCGTTGCTCACACTTTTTTATAATGAGCTATTTAAGACTTTATTTGTATTTTTGAATAAATACATAAAAAAAGAAAAACACTTGAAATTAAGCGCTTTTCTTTGATTTTTAAAAGTCTATTTTAAAAGCGAACCATCCAACAAAATAGTAAATGGTTCGCTTAATTTTTCCATGGTGGAGAATACCGGACTCGAACCGGTGACCCTCTGCGTGCAGGGCAGATGCTCTAGCCAACTGAGCCAATTCCCCATATAGGTAGGCACTTGATAACAATCAAGCATATTAATACTACCATATACCTATCTATAAAGTCAAGCATTATTTAATTATTTTGATAAAATATTTATAATTTCTAATGCTAATTTAAGATTATCATGTCTAATTACATTATTTTCAACTTTGATTAATGGCTTACTAATATTTTCTATTTCAATATTTTCATCATCAATAACAACTAAATCTTTTTGTTCGGTAGTTTCATATATTTTTTGAGTTTCAGTACTTATTTCTTCACTATTAGTAATAATAGTATCTATCTTTCTTTTGCCTAAGTAACTATTTAATAATTTAATATGATCACTTACCTTAAAGTCGTCAGTTTCTCCAGGCTGAGTCATTACATTACAAACATATATTATTTTTGCATTAGATGAATCTATTGCATCTAAAACTTCTTTACATAGTAAATTAGGTATTATACTAGTATAGACACTTCCCATACTTAATATAATCGCATCACTATCTTTAATCTTATTAATTACTTCAGTATTAACAATTGGTGTTTCTTTATAAAATACATGTTTTATCTTTTTAGGTGATAATGTAATATTATGTTCTCCTTCAATAATGCTTCCATCATTCATTTCTCCCATTAAAACAACATTATCATCAGTAAGTGGTAATACTTCTCCTTTAAGATTAAGTATTTTACTAATCTCTTTAACACCACTACTTAAGTTACCACATATATCACTCATTGCAGTTAATAACAAGTTACCAACATTGTTACCGCCCAAATCACAATCTCCTTTAAATCTATAACTAAATAATTCAGCAACAAAGTCTTCTGTTTCACTTAATGCAATCAAAACCCTTCTAACGTCTCCCATAGCTGGAATGTTAAATTGTTCACGTAGTTTCCCAGTATTTCTTCCATCATCAGCAACACTAACAACAGCAGTAATATTAACAGGAAATTTCTTAAGTCCACTAAGTAAAACAGATTGACCAGTTCCACCACCTAAAACAACAACATTTTTATTCATATCTACTCCTTGTCAACAAAATAAGCATAATATTCTTCAAAACATATTTTTTCATTTTCGATTATTGAAGCTGCATCAGTACCAACATATCTAAGTCTCCATGTATAAGAATCAAATAATGTAATATCTTTCTTATCTTCAGGATATCTAAATATAAATCCATATTTGTATGCATTATCTTTAAGCCATAAATATTCTGTGCTTTCTCTTGGCTTATCAAATACTTTATTATATGGCACTATTTGAAAAGATATTCCTGTTTGATACTCTGAATGTCCTGGTCGAGCAACATTTTTATCTGCTTCTTCATACCCATAACTATTCTTATAACTTTCAAACATCTTTTTTTGTGCTTCATAACTTCTGTATCCATCAGATAAAACAAAAGTATATCCCGCTTCTTTACCTGCTTCAATTAATTCTTCAATATTTTCAAGTATACTTTTACTAATTTTAACGCCACTATAAGAAATAGATACAGGTACATCAATTATATCTTCAGGTTCATAATCTTTAGAAAGTCCATATAGCCTATTAACAAGCATAAGATTACCTTTAGAAGTATCAGTCTCTTTCTCATTATCAAGCCATTCTACATCAGCTTCAGTATTAATAATAGATACAACATGAGTATAAGTATCATTTTTATTCTTTTTCTTATATTCCATATATTTAGATAAATTATTATATATGAAGTATTTTTCCTTAATAAAAGATACAACATTCTTATCATACTTTTCTTTTAACAATATGTCAATTTTATCATTACTAAATTTATCTTTAATAACTTTAACTTCTTCTTCACTATATCCAGCACTTAATAATTTATAATCATATGTTTTCTTATAATTATAATCTTTAATAAATTTAATACTATAAAATATAATACAGAATAGTATACCAAGAGTTACACCTATAAATATGAAAAATCTATAATAATTAAATTTTCTAACTTTCATTTATATCCTCCATAATAATTATACTAAAAATATAACAAAATGCATATAAACATAACAACTTTATACAAAATATGACATATTTATTTGAAATATAAAAGATATGTGATAAATTTTATTTATAAAGTATAGTAGAAAGGAGTATATGATATGGGAGAATATGGAAATTTAAGTTATACTACTACATCGTCAAGTTCTGATATTGCTTCATTCTTTGGTGGTGGACTTCTTATTGTTATGTTAGTAATATCATTAGTAATATTAATATCTATATGGAAAACATTTAAGAAGGCAGGTCAACCTGGTTGGGCTACATTAATACCTATTTATAATACATATGTATTAACACAAATAGCTAAACTTCCTGCATATTACATATTATTAACTTTTATTCCAATTGTAAACATATATGCAATGTTTAAAATTAATATCGAAATAGCTCATAACTTTGGTAAAAGTACAGGATTTGGTATTATATTATCACTATTTAGCTGGATCGGTTATCCAATATTAGGATTTGGTAATGCAACTTATATTGATAATGAAAATATTGGTTATAAAGGTAATATGAATGGTATGAATAATAATATGAATAGCAACATGAATAACAATATGAATAACAATATGAATACACAACCAGTTACACCAACACAAACACCAATTCAAAATAATGTACCAGTAGAACCTATGGTTCAAAATACAAATACATCATTTGAACTTCCAAAAACAGAACCTGCTAAACAAGAGTTTATAGCTCAAGAACCAGCAACACCTGTAGTTGAAAATAAATTTGTTCAACCAAATATAGAAGTTCCAAATAGTGAACCAATAACTGATGTTAAAGATAATAATGTACAATAAAAGAATCAATTAATGATTCTTTTCAGACTGTTGACAAAGTAAAATTTGACAATAGTCTTTTATTTTTTAAAAGAAT
>ERZ827043.2784-NODE-2784-length-14082-cov-10.578670_pt1 | contig 14082 bp, 13 predicted proteins | sample MGYA00519923_ERZ827043 | MGnify/ENA primary metagenome ERZ827043 (study PRJEB31778, sample SAMEA3449251) | human gut metagenome | biome: human gut; feature: human-associated habitat; material: faeces | place: United Kingdom | collected 2010/2012 ...
TTAAAGCGGCACGCGAGCTGGGTTCAGAACGTCGTGAGACAGTTCGGTCCCTATCTGTTGCGGGCGTAAGAGATTTGAAGGGAGCTGTCCTTAGTACGAGAGGACCGGGATGGACGTACCTCTGGTGCACCAGTTGTCCTGCCAAGGGCATAGCTGGGTAGCTATGTACGGACGAGATAAACGCTGAAAGCATCTAAGCGTGAAACTCTCCCTAAGATGAGATCTCTCATCCATTATGGAGTAAGGGCCCAGAAAGACGATCTGGTTGATAGGCCGGAGGTGGAAGCGCGGTAACGTGTGCAGCTGACCGGTACTAATAGCCCGAGGGCTTGACCTACAATTTGCAGGCAATCTTAGCCTTCTCCGTTCACTTCTTCATTGTTCGGTTTTGAAGGTGCAAACCTTCAATTGAATAGTTGGTGCTGATTAGGGCGAGGGTCCACCCGTTCCCATCCCGAACACGGAAGTTAAGCTCGCTTCTGCCGACAATACTTGGCTGGAGACGGCCCGGAAAGATAGGTAGCGCCAACACGGAGAGAAGCCACTCAAGAGAGTGGCTTCTTTTTTTATATTCATAGCTGCGGGAGAGAAAGTCCATCGCCATTCCGCGGTTCGTTTTTTACTTATGATGTAAATGCGGAACTCTTTTGCGGAACACTCTCAAAATACTGCCAAAGGTGAAGTGCGTAGATAGACTGAAAACTGCGGAAGATGATATTTCTAACTGTGCCGTTTTCCGTGCTTTTCTTCACCAAGACCTTACCTGATTTGTTCAACTTTTGCCTTGACAAGGGGGAAAAGGGAGACTATAATCTGCCAGTCAAAAAATGATGGAGATTTTAGTTATGAAGAAAAAAAGTTTATCTGCCCTGTTCCGACCGGTGGAGCTCACGCAGGGCGAATGCTGGAAGACGATTTTGGCGTTTTCTTTCCCAATCATTGTTTCGTACTTGCTGCAGCAGGTCTACACGATCAGCGACGCGGCCATCGTCGGCCAAACGCTGACAGCGCAGGAGGTTGCGGGTGTCAACGATACGTCGTCGCTCATTTTTATCTTTTTGCAGTTTGCCTTTGGCGTCAGCGCGGGCTTCTGCGTAGTCACATCTTGTAATGTCGGCGCGCACAATCCTGCGGGGGTGCGGCGCTCGCTGACGACGCAGATCGTTTTATCCGCCGCGCTGACGGTCATCCTGACGGTGCTTGCGCTGCTTCTGCTCGATCCGATGCTTGCGTGGATCAATGTGACGCCGGACAACGGCGAGGTCTACCGCGCGGCCTATACCTATTGCGCGATCATTTTTGCAGGCATCGGTGCGCAGCTGTTCTATAACTTCATCTGCTCGTTCCTGCGCAGCATGGGCGACAGCGTGACGCCGCTGGCGTTCCTTCTGTTTTCCACGGTGCTGAACGTGGGACTCGACCTGCTGTTTATCATTGTGTTCCGCTGGGGTGTCGCCGGGGCGGCCATCGCCACGGTGAGCGCGCAGCTCATCAGCACGCTGGGCTGCTTTGCCTATGCTTTCTCCAAATATCCCGAGCTGCGCCTGCATCAGGAGGACTGGCAGATCACTTGCCATGATGTGACGCGCCATCTGATCCAGGGCATCCCGCTCGGTCTTCAATTTTCCGTGCTGGCGATCGGCATCATTGTGGTGCAGAGCATCGTCGTCCAGTTTGACATGCTGAACGGCGTGATGGTCTCTAATTCCGCGCAGAATGGCTTTGGCGCGGCAAACAAGATCAATAGCCTCTTGATGACGCCGCTCAACGGTCTCGGCTCCGCGATGACGAGCTTCACGGCGCAGAACCTCGGCGCGGGTGACACAAAGCGCATCAAAAAGGGCACGATCCAGTCGATTATCATCATGCTCATCATGGCGGCGTGTTCCATTCTGATTGGCCTCCTGCTGACGATCAACGGCACCTATCTTCACATCTTCCTCAGTGCTGACAAGGTGACGGCGGAGACGCTCCGCTTTGGCAATTCCTACCTCTATATCGACCTGTCGCTCTACGCATTCCTCGGGTTTATCTTTGTCGCGCGAAACTGTGTGCAGGGCATCGGCAAGCCGCAGTTCGTGCTGGGCGCGGGAGCGGCCGAGCTTGTCGCGCGCGTTGCCGTCTGTCTGCTGCTGCCTGCGGCGCTCGCGGGCGGCGTGGTCAGCGCGGAGGCACCGCAGGCGGCGGTCTACGGCCTGTGCGTGGCTGACCCGTTTGCGTGGATGTCAGCCGACGCGGTGCTGTGCATTCCGCTTATCAAGAACATCATGCGCGAAAACTACGACTATCTTTACGGCAGCGGCCAGAAACTCATTGAGCGATAAAAAGAACCATAAACTTGCCCCCTCCGTATTCAAAATACGGAGGGGGCAAGTGTTGTTCATAATGAGACGGAGAAATTTGTTGTCAGTCGATGTTCTTCAGACCGTCATATAGATCGTTGAAGGACTTTTCCTGACGGCATCTCCCGTAGGAGAGCTCTTTGTTTTCGCCGAATTCCAGCAAGAAGCATTTGGCAAGCTCTTCCACGGTCTGCTCAAGCGTCGTAAAAAACTGTTCATAGGCAAACTTGTTTGCTGCCGAGCCTTCTTCAAAGCAATTCACGATCAGCGATTCGGTCACCTGATCGAGCGGATACATTTTGATGTGCATCAGCTCATGAACGATGATCTCTTCAAAGTTTTCCTCCCGCTTGGGATTCGCAATATTCAGAAGAATGATTGCTTTTCTGTCGGCGCAGTCGATCTTGATGTCGCCGGTTTTCGGCCACGCGGGGTCTTCCACAAATTCAAGGCGGATATCCCACGTGGGTGTGATCCTCAGTTTCCGGATATATTTTTCAAAAAGTGCGGTCAAGGCCTGTTTTTCTACCATGGTATTCCTCCTGAACGTTCAATTTGTTGCATCAAAGCGTAACGGATCAGTCCTCGAACCATGCCACGGCGCGGATGGGCGAACCATCGCAGTTTTCGAGCTTGAGCGGGAAGCAGCTGAACGAAAACAACCCCTTGCCGCATTTGTCGAGGTCCTTGAGGTTTTCGATGTTGACGATGTCCTTATTTTGGAAGAGCTTTTTGTGGCGTGTCAGGTTTTCGTCTGCGATGGGGTCAAGGCCGATGACGTCGAAGCCGATGCCCTTGTAGTCGCCCGCGATGATGTAATCCATCGCCGCATCATCAAGGCAGGGATAGTCGCCAAAGTAGGCATCCGTCCCCCAGCGCTTGTCCCAGCCGAGGTGGAAGAGCAGAAAATCGGCATTTTCCGCGTCTTTGCCGTATTGCAGGATGCGCTCGAGCGTGATGGCCTTGCCCTCGTTCAAGTCGCTGCACTCGATAACGAGCGCCTTGCCGATGAACTGTGAGGCGGGGAACGCGTCGAGCGTCGTGCGGCCGGCGAACAGATGCGCGGGCGGGTCCATGTGTGTGCCCGTGTGGGTGTACATGGTCAGCTTCGTCTCCTTGAAGCCGTCCTTTTCATAGGTGTTCGCGCCGGCGAAAATGGGTGTCTCCGTGCCGGGATAGACCGGCATATTTTCAGCGATGGTGTGGGTCAGGTCAAGCACGCGCATGGGAACATCTTCCTTTCTGTTGAAATCAAAATCAGAACACGAACTGCACCAGCAGCATATAGCACACCGTGCCGCCCGCGATGGAGAGCAGCATTTGTCTCTTCCACAGGTGCAGGCTGATCGTCACGGCGATGGCGATGAGCTCGGGCAGGCCATAGGCAAAGTGCAGCACGTCAACATTGCGCAGGCAGTAGACGACGAGCATGCCGAAGATCGCGCCCGGCAGTGCTGAGCCGAGGTATTGGATGTACTTGGGCGTCGGCTTTTTCGGGTTGAAGACCAGAAACGGCAGGAAGCGCGTGAGCATCGTGCCGAGCGCGCAGAGGATGATGGTGATGGTCTGTTGTAAGATCGTCATTTTACCGCCTCCTGCGTCTTGGCTTCGACGGGCTTTCTCAGCGCGGTCAGCGCGACGAGGATGCAGATCATCGTGGGAATGAGGAAGTTGTCCGCACCGAAAATGAGCAGACACGCAACACTTGCGATAAGACCGATCCACGCGCTGAAATGGTGCTTTTCTTTGAGCCACTGGTCCATGAAGATGACCACAAACATCGCCGTCATCACAAAGTCGAGCCCCTCGGTATTGAAGCGCAGAAGCCCGCCGAGGATGCCGCCGAGCATCGCGCCCAGGAACCAGTAAAATTCATCGAGCAGCGAGACGAAGAAGTAGAACCAGCCGCGGTCCACGCCCTCGGGGATCTCCGCCGTATAGTTGACGCTGAACGTCTCGTCGCACATCGCGTAGATGAGGTAGGGCTTTTTCCAGCTCGTACCCTTGTACTTGTCGAGCATCGAAATACCGTAAAACAGGTGGCGCGCCTGGATCATCACCGCCGTCAGGAAGACCTGCACCGGCGCAAACGGCGCGAGCAGCATGCTCGTCGCGACAAATTCAAGGCTGCCGCCGAAGATGACGACGCTCATGATCATCGGATACCAGAAGCTAAAGCCCGACGTGCGCATATAGACGCCATAGGTCATGCCGAGAAATAAAAAGCCTGCGAAGATCGGGATGGTGTGCGGAAACGCGGCCTTCAGTGCCGCAACTGCGGGTGATTTGCTGTGCATGGGAACGGGAAACCTCCTTGTGGTGATGAAACGAAGCAGAAATGCGCCGGTTATTTTTGCGCCCGGTGCATAAACTGACCTGAGGTGATACGATGTCCTGTCAGGACACGCTGCCCGCCGCCGTCAGCGCCGCCGCGGCGGCCATGGCGCAGGGAAAGAGCGATGAAGAGGTCGCGCTGCTCGCCGCCATCTTTACGCAGCTGGGCGACAGCCTTGCGATGATCGTCGCTCTGCGCGCGTGCGAAAAAAGCGGCGGCAGCGAGGCGGAATAAGGGAATCAGTCCTTGGCCGCCTCTTCTTTGTCTTCGTCCTTTTTGCCGCCCAGGGTGATGAACACGCCCGCGACCAGCGTGATGGCCGAGCCGAGCAGGATGCGCGGCGTGAGCGTTTCATTTAAGAAGAGAATGCCGACAAAAATGCTCGTGATCGGCTCAAACGTACTCAAAATCGCTGCGCGCTGTGCGCCGATGAGGAACGTGCCCTTCTGGAAGAGCATGACCGCGCCGATGCAGATCATCAGCGAAAAGGCGAGCGCCGCGAGCCATCCGGCGAGGGTCTGCGGCAGGCAGAGCTGGTGCGAGAAGAGACAGAGAAAGAACATGCAGACCGCACTGATGAGCGCCATGTAGAAGGTCATACGAAAGCCCATGACCTCGCGGTGGCGGAAATGCGCTAAAAGCAGAATGTAGACGGCGTAGGTCACGCCGGACGTCAGCGCCAGCGCGACACCGAGCGGATCGACTGCACCGCTTGGGTCGATGAGAAGCAGAATGCCGAGGGAGCACAGGACCGCGCAGAAAAGCGCTTTTTTCTGCACCCGTTCGCGCAGCACCAGGCCGCCGAGCACCACGATGACGGGATAGGCGAAGTGGAATACCGTCGCCATGCCGGAGGCAAGATAGCGATACGAGCTGAACAGCAGGATCGGCGTGATACAGCAGCCGAAAAAGCCGGTCAGGCTGGTCTCGAGCAGCGCGCCGCGGCTGATGCGCAGCCCGCCCTGCTTTTGGCACAGCAGCGCGAGGACCGGGAGCGAGAGAAGATTGCGCAGAAACACCAGCGACATCGGCGTCACGCCCTGCGCGTAGAGAAAATTCGCGCCCAGCGGCATACAGCCGAAGATGACGGCGCTCAGGATCACGCAGAGATAGCCGAGCCACGGCGTTCGACGTTCCATGATTCTCCCCTCCTTTATATGAATAAAGTGAATGCATTTATCATACGCGCGCATTTCCTTCCGGTCAAGTGGGAAAAAGAAAAAACACCGCGTTGACAAATATTCTCGCGGCTGATATGCTGTGATATCATCAGAAAAAAGAGAGGAAAGCTATCATGTTTCTCTTTTATGTAAACCCGATATTGATCGCTGCGGCAGTCATTCCGGCCATTGTCCTGCTGCGCTTTGTCTACAAGGAGGACCGGCTCGACAAAGAGTCGCCGGGGCTGCTGCTCTCGCTCGTGATTTTCGGCATTCTATCGACATTTGCTGCCATCGTGACCGAGCAGATCGGCGAGGCGATCTTGGGCATTCTCCTGCCGCAGAGTTCGACCGCCTACAACGTGCTGCTCTACTTCGTTGTGGTCGCGCTGTCGGAAGAGGGCTTTAAGTACCTGCTGCTCAAGAAGCGCACGTGGTATTCAAGCGAATTCAACTGCCAGTTCGACGGCGTGGTCTACGCCGTGTTCGTCGCGCTCGGCTTTGCCCTGTGGGAGAATATCAGCTATGTGCTGATGTACGGTCTCGGCACGGCGGCCATCCGCGCGGTCACGGCCGTGCCGGGGCACGCGTGCTTCGGTGTGTTCATGGGCGCTTTCTACGGCCTTGCCAAGCGCTACGACAACTTTGGCGACGAGTACCGCAGCCGCCGCTGCCGCCGCCTTGCCGTGCTCGTGCCGGTGCTGCTGCACGGCACGTACGATTTCATCGCAACGTATGAGTACGACGGCTATGCATGGATCTTCGTTGTGTTCGTTGTGCTGCTCTTCGCCGCGGCGTACCGCATGATCAAAAAGCTCTCGCGCGACGATCGCTTCATCGGCGGCAGCGACTACTACCACTATGACGGCCCCGAGTTCTGAAGAATGAAAAAAGCGCCCGCTCACCGAGCGGGCGCTTTTTCTATTTGAAAGTTATAATTCCATTTCGTACAGCTCGTCGCCGGCCTTGTGGAATCCGGCGCGCTTGAACATCCGCTGCGACTGCGCATTGAACGAGTAGATCTCCGCGTGCAGTTTGGGGATGTGCTGTTCCCTCGCGAGCTTTTGAATTTCGCCGATGACGCGCCTGCCGATGTGCTTGTTCTGGAAGCTCTTCGCCACGACGATGTTGATCTCACCGTCCGGATGCAGGCAGATGTCGCCGCACAGGCGGCCGCAGTACTTGATGTAAAAAAGACTGCCGCGCGCGTTGAGATAGCGGTACATCGCCTTGAGCAGCTTCAGGTCGTACACACTGTCGCGGTTGTCGACCTGCTTGCACACATCCGCATCCTGATACCACGGAAGCGACGCTTTGTAGTTGGGATAATACGGGACGAGAGTGATCTCGCCGTCGACAATTCTGCGTTCCATGACAGACCTCTCTTACATGACGATTTTCGGCGGAAACGGGCTCAGATGTGCGCGATGCAGTCGTACGCGATGCGCTCTCCGCCGTCGAAGGCACCGTGGATGACGCCGCAGCGCCGGAAGCCATACGCTTCCAAAAGCCGCTGCATCGGGCGGTTATCCGCGTGCGTGTCGGCGCGCAGATAGCCGATCTGCGCGGTGCAGAAGTCAAAGCAGGCCTTCGACACGCCACGCGCTTTCCCGTTGGAGGCGAGACGGTGGATCGTGCCGTAGGGTTGATCGAGATGCCACGCGCCGTCTTCGATGACGCGGTAGCTCTCGTCCTCGCCGAGAAAGAGGGCGAATGTGCCGACGATCTCGCCATGTTCAAGCATCACATAGCTGATGCCGCATGCGATATCATAGGTGACGATGCTGCGGTCTGGGTACTCGTCGCCCCATTGCGAGGCATTGCCGTTTGCGCGCATGTAGCGCTTTGCGGCGGCGAAGACGTCCAGCACCGTGTCGACGTCCTGCAAGGTGGTTTTGCGAATTTCCATTTTAGCCCTTGTGCTGCTCGAACCAGGTCGTGATCTCGTTTAAGCGGCGGATGCGATGCTTGGGCTTGCCGCTGCGGGAGAGCTCGTGGTTCTCGCCGCGGAAGAGGACGAGTCTGCTCTCCACGCCGTGCGCAACGAGCGCGGAGTACATCTGATAGCCCTGATCGACGGGGCAGCGGTAGTCCTCGAGCGAGTGGAGGAAGAGCGTCGGCGTTTTGACCTTGTCGGCGTACTTCATGGGGCTGTGCCACCAGAATTTTTCGACATCCGGCCAGATGGTCGAGCCGCACTGGTCTTCGGAGAAGTCGGGGCCGATGTCGGACACGCCGTAGAAGCTCGTCCAGTTCGAGATCGAGCGCTGGCTGGCGCAGGCGCGGAAGCGGTCGGTGTGGCCGATGATCCAGTTGGTCATAAAGCCGCCGTAGGAGCCGCCGGTTTCGAAGAGGTTATCTGCGTCCATCTCGGGATACTTTGCGAGCGCCGCGTCGCAGAACGCCATCAGATCATCGAAGTCGACCGTGCCGTACTTGCCGCGGATATCCATGAACGCGCCTCGGCCGTCGGAGCCGGTGGGATTGCAGAAGATGACGAAATAGCCACGGCTCGCCCAGTACTGCATCTCGTGATAGAACACGGGACCGTAGACGGTCTTGGGACCGCCGTGAATATCGAAGATGACGGGGTACTTTTTGCCCGCTTCGAAGTCCATCGGCTTTAGGATAAAGCCGTGCACCTCGTGGTCGCCCGCGGTGAGGTTGAGGGGGTCAGGCTGGGCAACGTATTTGCCGCGCAGCATTGCGTCGTTGAAGTGCGTGACGCGGCGGCCCGTCTCGTCGTAGAGCTCCTGCGGCTTCATATCCCAGAGCGCGCAGAGGAGCATTTTGCCGTTTTTGCGGTCAAAGCAGTCGACGCTGCCGTCGCGCACGAGGACGGGGGAGACGGTGCCGTCTTCGAGCTTGTAGAGCCCCGCGCCGTCGAAGCGCGTCGAGATGAAGTACAGCACGTCGCCGTCCATCTTGAACGCCTGACCGCCGCCGTGGCGGACGTCGCAGCCGACGGAAGAACCGATGGCCTCGCCGTAGACGGCGTAGGGCGTGACGGCAAGCGTCTCGTAGTCGAGCTTGTAAAAGTCGCAGTCCGTGTTCATGCCGAACTTGCCGTCCGCGGCCATGACGAGCAGGAAGGACTTGCCGAGCGCGTATGTCGCGATGACGAAGTCGGGGCGACTCTTGACGACGAGCTCCTGACGGCGCGAGGCAAGGTCGATGCGGTAAAGGTCCTGACCGCCGAAGTGCGCGGGGCGGGGGACGGAGACGTCGAGAAGACTGAAATAGACGGTCTTCTGATCCTCCGCGAGCTGAACATCGGAGACGTTGAAGCCCGCATCCGTCAGGCGGGTGAGGGACTTTTTCTTCGCATCGTAGTAGAAGAGACTTTCATACGCGCCGCGCGTGTATGTGCCGCCGTTCCACCACCAGGGTAGCTGAGAGATGACCTCGTAATCCTCGTTTTCCTTTTTGTCGTCAAAGTAGGCTTTCACGAACTTCTTGTCGCCTTTATAGAGGTCCTCAAAGCCGGGAAAGGTCGAGCCGACGACAAGCAGGTCGCCGTTTTTGAGAGGGAAGACCTGCGAGACGGGGATGGGAAACGTGTAGGCAAGATCGGCCTCGCCGCCGTCGAGCGCGATCTTGTAGAAGCGGCTCGTGAGCGATGGCTCCTTTTCCCCCTCACGGTCGCCCGCGAAAAGAACCGTGTTTTCATCCAAGTAGCAGAACGAGGATTCCTTGCCGCCGCCGGTCAGCGCGCGGACGCGGCCGCCTTTTAAAAGATAGAGGCGGGATTCGTAGCAATTTTTTTCTTTTTTCGCCTGACTCACGGTGAAGCAGGCGCTTGTCCCCTCGGGGGAGAACGTCACGTTCGCAAGTGAGCGGACGGCGCAGAAATCGTCAATGGCGATGGGCTTCATGGGAAAACTCCTTTCATCGTCTGCGCGCAGAGCGGCGCAAAATCACGCAAACATCATACCACAGCGACAAATATATTGCAATCCGCGGCAAAATCCGTCGAAGCGCACAAAAAAACATCTGCGGAAACCGCAGATGTTCACAAAAAATGCCTTGACTTTTCTGTACCCATTTGGTAAAATAAAGCGCTTATAAACGGGAAAGGGCGAGGAAAATTCCCCACCCATTACCGAGAGAATAGCATACCGCGGCAAAAAAAGCAAGATGCAGTTCGCTTTGTTTTACAACAAAGCCGGGTGTGTCGAACTGAATAGAGCCGCCGCAATACATTCCTTCAAGCGGACAGGGCTTGAAGAAAAGAAAGGCGTGAAGAGCAAAATGGCCAAAGACAAGATGTATGGCAAAACCCTTCGCAAGAATTTCGCCCGACACGAGGAGATCGTGGAGATGCCGAACCTGCTGGCGCTTCAGAAGAAGTCCTACCAGTGGTTCCTCGATACGGGTCTGCGCGAAGTCTTTTCCGACGTCGCCTCGATCTCGAACTACGCGGGCAACCTGGAGCTGAGCTTCATCGACTACAAGATGGACGAAGCGCCCAAGTACGACGTGCTCGAGTGCAAGGCGCGCGACGCGACGTATGCCGCCCCCCTGAAGGTGAGTGTGCGCCTCTACAACAAGGAGACCGGCGAGATCAAGGAGCAGGAGATCTTCATGGGCGACTTCCCGCTCATGACCGAGTCCGGCACGTTCGTCATCAACGGCGCCGAGCGCGTGGTGGTTTCCCAGCTCGTCCGTTCCCCCGGCATTTACTACGGCAAGGAGATCGACCTCAAGACCGACCTCCCGCTGCTGACGTCCACCGTCATCCCGTACCGCGGCGCATGGCTCGAATACGAGACCGACGCCAATGAGATGTTCTGGGTGCGCATCGACAAAAACCGCAAGATCCCCATCACCGAGCTGGTGCGCGCCATCGGCTTCAAGACCGACGCCGAGATTCTTGAGCTGTTCGGCGATGACGACCGCGTGGCCGTCACGCTCGAAAAGGACGCCTGCAAGACCTATGAAGAGGCGATGCTCGAGATCTACCGCAAGCTGCGCCCGGGCGAGCCGCCCACGGTCGAGGCCTGCGAGACCCTCATCAACAACCTCTTCTTCGACCCGCGCCGCTATGACCTGTCCATGGTCGGCCGCTACAAGTACAACAAGAAGCTCTCCCTGTGGGCGCGTATCCGCGGGCAGAAGCTCGTCTATCCCGTCGCCGACCCGCGCACGGGCGAGATCGTGTTTGACGCCGGCCACATCGTCACCGACGAGGAAGCGCGCGAGATGGATGCCATCGGCGTCAACGATGTGACCATCGAGGTCGATGGCCGCACGATGCGCGTGTTCTCCAACCACATGGTCGATCTTGACCGCTTTGTCGACTTTGACCCCGTGGCCGAGTGCGGCATCAAAGAGCGCGTGCGCGAGAGCGTGCTCAAGGAGCTGCTCGAGCAGTACAGCGGCGAGGAGCTCAAGGAAGCTATCCGCGACAACGCCGACCGCCTCGTCCCCAAGCACATTCTGATCGACGATATCCTCGCCTCCATCAACTACATGAACGCGCTGGCGCACGGCATCGTCTATAAGGACGATATCGACCACCTCGGCAACCGCCGTCTGCGCTGCGTGGGCGAGCTGCTGCAGAATCAGTTCCGCATCGGTTTTTCCCGTATGGAGCGCGTCATTCGCGAGCGCATGACGATCCAGGATCTCGACATCGTCACCCCGCAGAGCCTCATCAACATCCGCCCCGTCACCGCGGCGATCAAGGAGTTCTTCGGATCGAGCCCTCTGTCCCAGTTTATGGACCAGACGAACCCGCTCGCCGAGCTGACGCACAAGCGCCGTCTCTCCGCACTGGGCCCCGGCGGTCTTTCCCGCGAGCGCGCGAACATGGAAGTGCGAGACGTGCACTACAGCCACTATGGCCGTATGTGCCCGATCGAGACGCCGGAAGGTCCGAACATCGGCCTGATCTCCTACCTCGCGACCTACGCCCGCATCAATGAGTACGGCTTTATCGAAGCGCCGTTCCGCAAGGTCGACCACGAGACCTGCCGCGTGACCGACGAGATCGAATACATGACCGCAGACGTCGAGGACCAGTACATCGTCGGTCAGGCTGCCGAGCCTGTCGATGAAAACGGCTGCCTCGTCAACCAGCGTATCACCTGCCGCCACCGCGACGAGATCGTCGAGGTCGACCGTGACCGCGTCGACTATATCGATATCTCCCCGCGTATGATGGTCTCCATCGCGACGGCGATGATCCCGTTCCTGCCGAACGACGACGCGAACCGCGCCCTGATGGGCGCGAACATGCAGCGCCAGGCCGTTCCTCTGCTCCGCCCCGAGGCGCCGATCGTCGGCACCGGTATGGAGCATAAGATCTGCATGGACTCCGAGGTCGTCATCCTCGCCGAGGGCGACGGCATCGTCACCAAGATGGACGCGCGCGCCATCACTGTCGCCTACGACAACGGTGAGACGAAGGAATACAAGCTCACGAAGTTCCTGCGCTCCAACCACGGCACGTGCATCAACCAGCATCCGATCGTCGACGTCGGCGAGCGCGTGCATGGCCGCCGCCTGAACGAGAACGGCGTGTGGGAAGATCCCACCGTCCTTGCCGACGGCCCCGCGACCGATCAGGGCGAGATCGCCCTGGGCCGCAACATCCTCGTCGGCTTCATGACCTGGGAAGGCTACAACTACGAAGACGCCGTTCTTCTGAACGAGCGCCTTGTCCGCGAGGACTATTACACCTCCATCCACCTCGAAGAGTACGAGCTTGACGCACGCGACACCAAGCTCGGCCCCGAAGAGATCACCCGCGATATCCCCAACGTCGGCGAAGACGCGCTCAAGGACCTCGACGAGCGCGGCATTATCCGCATCGGCGCGGAGGTCCACGCCGGCGACATCCTCGTCGGTAAGGTCACGCCCAAGGGCGAGACCGACCTGACCGCGGAAGAGCGCCTGCTGCGCGCCATCTTCGGCGAAAAGGCGCGCGAAGTGCGCGACACCTCCCTTAAGGTGCCCCACGGCGAGAGTGGTATCGTCGTCGACGCCAAGGTCTTCTCCCGCGAGGCGGGCGACGAGCTCGGCCCCGGCGTGAACATGGTCGTGCGCGTTTACATCGCGCAGCGCCGCAAGATCCAGCCGGGCGACAAGATGGCCGGTCGTCACGGCAACAAGGGCGTTGTCTCCCGCATCCTGCCGCAGGAGGATATGCCCTTCATGCCCGACGGTACGCCGCTTGATATCGTGCTGAACCCGCTGGGCGTTCCGTCCCGTATGAACATCGGTCAGGTGCTCGAGGTCCATCTGGGCTACGCAGCCAAGACCCTTGGCTACAAGGTCGCAACGCCGATCTTCGACGGTGCGAGCTATGAGGATATCCGCGAAGAGCTCATCAAGGCCGGTCTCGACCCCGAGGGCAAGAGCTGGCTGTACGACGGCCGCACCGGTGAGCGCTTCGACAACAAGGTCACGGTCGGCTACGTTTACTTCCTCAAGCTGCACCATCTGGTCGACGATAAGATCCACGCCCGTTCCACCGGCCCGTACTCCCTTGTCACGCAGCAGCCGCTCGGCGGCAAGGCGCAGTTCGGCGGCCAGCGCTTCGGCGAAATGGAAGTTTGGGCCCTCGAGGCTTATGGCGCAGCTTATACCCTGCAGGAGATCCTGACGGTCAAGTCCGACGACGTGACCGGCCGTGTCAAGACCTATGAAGCCATCGTCAAGGGCCACAACGTCCCGACCCCGGGCGTGCCCGAGTCGTTCAAGGTCCTGGTCAAGGAACTGCAGTCCCTCTGCCTCGATATCAAGATCCTGGGCGAGAACGGTGAGGAAGTCGACCTCAAGGACGACGATGACGACGATTCCATCTACGGCGCGGGCGGCAAGGCCCTGCCGGAGGACGAGATCACCATGGACGACGATCTGCCGAACGGCAAGGACGTCGACGCGGACGAAGCGGCGGACGCCGGCTTCGAGATCCAGGATGAGGACGACGTCTTCGGCCTGCTGAACGACAGTTATACCATGGACTCCGATGCCGATTCGGAGAATGAATAAGAAGGAGGCGGCAATACAATGAGTCATGCAACATTCAGCGCAATCCAGATCGGTATTGCTTCCCCGGAAAAGATCCGTGAATGGTCCTACGGAGAGGTCAAAAAGCCTGAAACCATCAACTACCGCACCCTGAAGCCCGAGCGCGACGGCCTGTACTGCGAGCGCATCTTTGGCCCGACGAAGGACTGGGAATGCCACTGCGGCAAGTATAAGAAGATCCGCTACAAGGGCAAGATCTGCGACCGCT
>ERZ827043.2799-NODE-2799-length-13991-cov-38.337687_pt1 | contig 13991 bp, 17 predicted proteins | sample MGYA00519923_ERZ827043 | MGnify/ENA primary metagenome ERZ827043 (study PRJEB31778, sample SAMEA3449251) | human gut metagenome | biome: human gut; feature: human-associated habitat; material: faeces | place: United Kingdom | collected 2010/2012 ...
TGATGTCATGGAGGTTTGCGTCAATTTTAAGGTTCAGGAGACTCCGGAGAGCATTTCCCGAATTATTGACGATTTTGTAAAAAATATCTAACAATTTTAAAATTCAAATGTTATGGCAGAAGAAATAAAGAACCAAGGGCAACAAGAAAATGCGGAAAACTTGAATGAAAATGTAAGCGGACAGGCGAAAGAAATTATCTCCGCTGCATTGGAAGAGACTCAAAACAGAGAAACTTCTCCAGTTCTTAAAGCAGATTCAAACGTGACTGACAAATTCAAGGGGCTTCCCATGCGGGAACTTATTGCAGCTCCACTTATTGCAGCAGCCGAAGCACAACAGGAATTGGCAGCGACAGCATGGAATTTCTACCAGCAAATTGCATTTGATGGTAAAAGCGGCAATAAAGCGCGTATATTGGAATTCGATGTCGAAAGACCGATACAGCAGGATGGAAAAATGACAACAATGTCACAAAGTGTCAAGGCTCCGTTTATAGGATTGGTGCCTATTCCTTCCCTGCTCATAGATCGCGTGGATGTCGATTTCCAGATGGAGGTTACCGATACATCAAACGTAAAAAGCACTACCAACGCAGAAGTAGAGGCAAAAGCTTCTGCAAAACATTGGTTTATAAATGCGGAAATCAGCGGCAAAGTCACGACCGCCCGCGAGAACACCCGCATGACCAACCAAACGGCAAAATACCAGATACATGTGACAGCCAGTCAGCAGCCGCAGACCGAAGGTCTGTCTAAACTGATGGATATAATGGCATCATGTATCGAGCCTATAACAAACGAAAGTAACAGTAAGTAAATATATGAATTTGATTCAAGCATTAAGATTGCCAAACAGTCGAGCAGTAATGACAAATATTGCACGGTTTCATTATCAAAATATTTATAATGTAGGTTTGACCCTTCCGATTGTCACGCAAAGTAATTTGACATTTCAAATAAAAGGATATACCCGTAACTATCGTTTTCTTAGATTAGACTATGCCTGTGTCATATATATTGCGGATAGAATAGCAGTCGTTGCTTCAAATGGCATAGATACTTTAAGTTCAGGTTTTTCGGGGTGTTATATGGCCAGTTTTAGGCACAATGGCATTAGGTATGTTGCTCATATTCCAACGCCTAACAATAGTATTAAAACATCATGGAATCGGGCGGTTAAAAATCAAATAATAGATAATGTTGTTCTTTTTAAACCTACTGAAGGATTGGCGAGAATCCCAGGAACCATTGGTATTTGGGGAATTATAACATTTAACGATAGATGTTATCGGCTTGATGTAAATGAAAACGCTCCTCCAAGTCAAGCCATACGTGGCCAAAGAATTTTTAACTCAATCCCGAGAAATCCCATACTAACAGAAATTCCACCTATCGCCGGTGGTCAGATGCCTTAATAATTATAACAATTGTAAATAAGGGAAGAATGGTTGTTTCATTGAGGAGTAGAATTCTATTCTGATATATAATTCTGGTGGCGGTCATCGGTAGCATGGCCGCCATTCTCATCCATGAACCTGCGAAGTTCCACGACCTATATGCGTATGTTGAATAACGGTATTTACACAAACAGCAAATGAGCGAACAATTCGTTACCACTACCAAGCATTTCCGCAAGCTGCTTGCCGCAGGCTATCTGTTGATAGTTCTGCTGGTGGGCGGCATCATCTGCACGTGGCTCGGAGAATGGCGCGACTTGGAGTTGCTGGAACGGGAGAACCGTGAAATCAACCGCTTCCGCAAGGAAACACACGATGCGTATGTGGGTGTGGTGGAATTGTCACTTTTGGGCGAGTCGGTGCTGGAATGGGACGATAAGGATGTGGCGGCATACCGGCGGCAACGGATGGCGGTGGATAGTATGCTTTGCCGCTTCAAGAGCCATTACGAATCGGTGCGCATAGACAGCGTGCGCCACTTGCTGGAGGACAAGGAAAAGCGGCTGTGCGCCATCATGGAAGCTCTGGAACAACAGGCGGACATCAACCGCCGGATAGCCAAGCAGGTGCCGGTGATAGTGCAAACGAGCAGGCAGGAAGAGCCGAAGAAACAGAGGAGGAAAGGTTTTCTCGGGTTGTTCGGCAAGAAACAGGAAGCACCTCCGACGACGACCACCACGATGCTCTACACACTGAACCGTGATATGATAGCGCAACAACGTGCCCAAAGCCATCGTCTGTCGGAATATGCCGACAGCCTTGCCAGCCGCAATGCGGAACTGAACCGCCAACTGCAAACCCTTATCCAGCAGATGGACCACAAGGTGCAGGCTGACTTGCAGGAACGTGAGGCGGAAATATCCGCTATGCGTGAAAAGTCGTTCTTGCAGGTAGGTATCATAACGGGTGTCATGCTGCTGTTGCTCATTATTTCATACATCATCATTCACCGCTATGCCACCCGCATCAAGCAGTACAAACGTAAGACAACAGATTTAATCGGGCAACTGCAAAAGTCAGTAAAACAAAACGAATCGTTGATAGCCTCACGCAAGAAAGCGATGCACACCATCACCCACGAGCTACGCACACCACTGACTGCCATACATGGATATGCGGAACTGATGCAGGACAACGAAGAAGAAAAGATAAGCGGTTATGCGGACAATATCCTGCAAGCCTCCAAGAGAATGACCGACATGCTCAACTCCCTGCTTGACTTCTTCCGCTTGGACAGCGGCAAGGAACAGGCGAATGTCCGTCCGTTTCGTTTGGAAAACATCGCGGAGCTGTTGCAAACGGAGTTTACGCAACAAGCAGAAGCAAAAGATCTTAAACTTACCATCGAGTGCCCGGAGGGTATTATCCTGAATGGCGACAAGGAGCGCATCATACAGATATGCGACAACCTGCTGGGCAATGCCGTCAAGTTCACGAATGCCGGAAGCGTTTCACTTGTCATAAGCTATGACGGCAATAGGCTGACCCTTGTAGTAGAGGACACCGGAACCGGCATGAGTGCGGAAGAACAACAGCGAGTGTTCGGAGCGTTCGAGCGGCTTTCCAACGCCGCCACGCAAGACGGTTTCGGATTGGGGTTAAGCATTGTGAAACAGATAGTCGGGATGCTTGGCGGCACTATACGCTTGGAAAGCGAAAAAGGAGAAGGCAGTCGTTTTACTGTGGAGTTGCCAATGAACACTGCCGATATTGGTATTGAAGAACAGACAGCCGCAGAAAGTCTGGCTCATATAGAAAGACCTTATTCTGTCATCGTATTGGACGACAATCCGATGGTATTATCCATGACAAAGGAAATGTATGCTGGTATAGGTGTGCATTGCGACACGTTCACCACTATTGGCGATGCAATGGAAGCCATGCGGCAGCACACATACGACCTCATGATAACCGATATGAAAATGCCGGAGATTAACGGCTATGAGGTGTTGGAGTTGTTACGCTCGTCAAGTGTCAGCAACTCGAAAGAGATTCCCATTGTCGTGGCGACCGCCTCCGGCAGTTGCAGCGAAGAGGAGCTGTTGGAAAATGGATTTACCGCCTGCCTGTTCAAGCCATTTTCCATTTCCGAACTGGTTGCTGTATCAGACAAATGCCTTTTGACAAGTACGGACAAGGATGAACTTCCCGACTTGTCCTCTCTGCTTGCATATGGTGACAAACGGGCGATGCTCGACCGTTTGATAACCGAAACAGAAAAGGATATGCAGGCTGTCCGGGAAATCATGGAGAGGAATGACCGCAAGGCGTTGGACGAATGGATGCACCGTCAGCGAAGTTCATGGGCTGTTATCCGTGCTGACAAACCCTTGTGGAACCTGTATGAACTGCTGCATCAAGAATCTGAATGTTCCGAAATGGAATTGCGGAAATGCGTGGATGCCATGCTTCGTATGGGAACAGTTATCATAGAACTTGCGCAAAAGGAAAGGAGGTCGTCGGATGAAAGTATTTGTGATTGAGGACAACCCCGTCTATAACGATTATGTCTGCAACCTGCTGAAGAAAGACAGCTTCGATACTATGTCGGCATATAATCTTGCCACTGCCAAGAAACTATTGGCAAAGTCAGAGGTGGATGATATTGTCGTTGCCGACCTACGCCTCCCCGACGGTGAAAGCATAGAGTTGTTACGGTGGATGCGTGCCAACGACAAACAGCAGGTGTTTATCGTTATGACCAATTACGGGGAGGTGCATACGGCAGTGGAAAGTATGAAGCTCGGCTCAAAGGATTACATACAGAAACAGTTGTTGGAGGATAAACTGATACCGCTTATCCGCACCCTGCAAAAAGAACATGAAAAGCGACTACAATGGAACATTCCGATATTCGTCCGGCAGGGCGAAGCCTATCAGAAAATCAAGAAACGTGTGCGCCTTGTAGCCACCACCCGGATGAGCGTGCTGATACTGGGCGAGAACGGTACGGGCAAGGAACATATCGCACAACATATACACCAACAAAGCAAACTTGCCGATAAACCTTTTGTGGCAGTGGACTGCGGAGCCTTGTCCCCGTCATTGATACAATCCGCCTTCTTCGGACACGTCAAGGGTGCGTTTACGGGTGCCGAAGCAAACAAGACGGGGTATTTTCTGGAAGCGGATGGCGGCACGCTGTTCCTTGACGAAGTGGGCAACCTAACAATGGAGATGCAACAGATGCTGCTCCGCGCCATACAGGAACGCCGTTACCGTCCCGTCGGTGCAAAGGAGGACAAAACAGCCAACGTGAGGATAGTGGCTGCAACCAACGAGGATTTGCAGAAAGCCGTAACGGAAAAGCGGTTCCGGCAGGATTTGCTCTATCGCTTGCAGGAGTATGTGATAACCATGCCGCCCTTGCGCGACTGCCCGGAAGACATCATGCCATTGGCCGAGTTCTTCCGTGAAATGGCAAACCGTGAGTTGGAACGTGAAGTAAAAGGGTTTGCCGCATCTGCCCGTAATGCCCTGCTCGCCCATGCGTGGCCGGGCAACGTGCGCGAGTTGAAACAGAAGATACAGACGGCAGTCCTGCAATCAGAAGGCGATATGATAACCGAAGCCGATTTGGAACTTGACAATGAACCGTCCGCTACTTCCGCTTGTTTTACATTGAAGAGCGGGGATGAAGAAAGAGGACGTATCCTGCGTGCTTTGAAACAAGAGTGCTGTCTGTACATTTCTAATCATCTAAATAACAACGACTATGGCAACAAAAATGACAATTAACGGAGTAAGCACCTGCCAATCGGCAGGAACGGAGAACTACGAGAAATTCCAAACGGGTATCGGCAGACGCAAACGCACCCTTGTGCAATACGACTACCGCCACATGGACGGGGAACTTTTCTCTTGTGTCAAACCCACATTAGACGAATGTCGAGCCGCACGGGACAAGTGGCTAACGGCAAAGGAAAGGAAGGAGAACAAGCGATGAACGAAGCAGGCTACCAAACGCTGATAGTCAAATTCAGCGAACCCATTACGGCATTGGACGGCATCTTTGACGATGCCGAAGCGTGGGGAGTTGATACCCTAAAGGGGTGGATAGACAGCTATGAAAGCAGCCGTTTCACTGCCATTGACAGCCATACGGCAGTCATCACGAGCGAGTATAACATGGAATGTCTGAAAGAGTGGCTGGAAAAATGCACACCCATAACCGAGAAAACAGAATTTTGAACATTGGGGCGGTGTCCGCACCGCCCGAACCATAAACCTAAAAGACAACGGATATGATAGCAAAGACAATTTTAGAGCAGATTGGCGGCAGACGCTTTGCCGCCATGACGGGAAGCAAAGACTTCACAGACATGGGCAACGGCTTGCGCATGAGCCTTGCGAGGAACAAAACGAGTGCCAACCGTCTTGACATCATTTACGACGGAGGTGCAGACCTCTACAATATGCGTTTCTACCGCAGGACGTTCAGCAAAAAGACATTCGAGAGCAGGACGAAGGACATTGAAACGCACGAGGGGATATATTGCGATATGCTGGAGGAAATGTTCACGATGGTGACGGGACTTTACACCCGATTTTGAGAGGTGGGCGGCAAAAGCCGCCTACTTTCTTTCAGTGAGCATGATGGCGGACAAAGAAAGTAGCAAAGAAACCTTTGTTTTAATCTGCGATAAATGGAAGCATAATATCTCTTATATGAATGATTTTCCGTACCTTTGCAAAAAATGAATTATGAGTAAAATAAATACTACATATCAGGAATTAGCTGATTACATATTTTCCTTTTTTAGTTCATGTACAGCCCCTGGACAAGGATTATTTTTGTTTCGTACATTAAATGCTACTACTCGAAAATATGGTAAAACACAAGCGGAAATTAACTTGTGCCATATTGTAATATTCAATTTGTCGGAAAATGGTTATTTGGAAGCCGCTAATGAACCATCTCCATTTGTAAGACTTACTGAAAAAGGATTTGATTATTTGCAGGGTGATGATTTAATTAAAAATCAAATAAACCTTAAAGAATACATTGATTTATCAAAAGAAGATAGTAATGTAACATTCAATGGATTGTGGACTATCATAGGTATAAAAGATGTTGCTCCTTTTTATGTAGACGGACCTACATTTTTTAATACAATCAATCCTTTTGTAAATGTAGCTACAAATTATTCTGCATATATTCAGATGTTATCAGACCAAAAAGAATCAACCTCTCGACATACTTGGTTTAAGACTCTGTTTCTACGACTGAAAAAATCGGATATACCTTCTTTTTTGGATGATTTATCGTTGAGTATTTATAAGTATTATGATGAAAAGGACACCACAAATCAAACTAACAGTTATGATATAGGTGCGATTGTAAACCCTATCGTAGATGAGAATAAGGCAATTGTAGCAAAAAAGGTTTTTATTACTTATTGTTGGGAGAATGATGAACATAACGCATGGGTTCACAATTTAGCCAATGATTTAGATAAGGCGGGGTTTGATATTTTTATAGATATTAAACAGCCGTTGGGTATTGAATTGAACCGTTTTATGGAACAAACAATTGCAAATGTTGATAAAGTTTTGATAATAGCCACTCCTGAATATAAAAAACGTGCTGATAATAGAGAACGTGGTGTCCTCCGGTACTTGTGTCGGGCGTGAGACGGTTTCCGTGTTTCCGTCGTCAAAAGTAGCCTCTTCCTCCGACAGCTCAATGCCTTTTTCCGAAGTGGCGGCTTCTTGCGCCGGTATGGCAGCGGTTGTCCGGGTCGATGCCATCTTGAAACGGCTCTTGCCAATGATGTCCGAGGTGTCTGCGTGAGGCATGTCCTTATCCTTTCCCTGCTCTGCCGCCGTACAATCCAATGACCGCCACAACCCGGCAATGTGTCTGAAGAAACGGATAAGTTTCGCTTCCATGATGCGGTCGTAGAGCAACAGGGACAGAAACCACACGTTGCAGGCAACCGATACGATTAAAAACACCTTTGTCATAGTTTCACTTTTTGGGCGTTTTCAATCTGTTCCATGTACTGCGTTCCGTATTGCCAGAAATGGTCGCGGAGGATGTTGTCCACGAACTTGCCGATGCTCAAGCCGTTTTCCATCCGACTGGCGACGATAGCGACTTTCTCATGAATTTCTCGGCTGATGTATATACATTGCCGCGTTTTGATTTCCGATGCTTGCAGGAAAGTCGAGAGCGGTTTGTCTCTGCCTTTATCCTTGCGGAAGTCAACGCCGGTATTTTCCTGATCGTAGTCGGTTGTACACTTTGCTGCACTGGCAGCGGTTCTTTCACTCTTTCCTGTTTGCAGGCAGTCTGCCTGTCGGTTCTTCTTTGTCCTTTTCATACTTCTTTGTTGTTTATTGTTTCTATAGATTATAGGATTCCATGTGCCGTTTGAACGATTCGGCTATCTCGTCTTGGAACAGCGTGAAATGGTGTGTCAGCACGTTGTCAAGAAAAGCCGCAATAGTCACCTCGTTGCCTCCGATTACATGGAGCATTTTCTGTATGCGGTCGTGGTACTCCTTGCGGATATATACCTGCTTGCCGAGCCTTGCCGTGATATTGGATCCACACATGAATACCGTGTCATAATCCTGCTTTTCCGGCTTGCCATTCCTGCGCTTGCGTTCCGGTTCCTCTTTGGGACGGGAAGCAGGCGATGTAATCACCGTCTGTAATTCTTCTTTCGGAGGTGGAGAAGGTGCGTTTCCGCCCGTACTTCTCGCTTCCGGTGGAATGCTTGTATCGTCCAGCCGAAACGAGTTGATTACGGCTTCGCTGTCGATGTCCTCGATTCTTGTTTTCTTTGCCATGACATTCAGTTTTTGATGATGCCGAGAATCTCATCCGCGAGTTTGTCAAGGTTGCTGCCGCGTATCAGCGTTTTGTCCGCAGGGAATGCCGTGGAACGGAATACAGCCTTGCGTTCTGCCGCTGTCTCCTTGCGGAAACGCTTGCTGTCCGGCAGGTATGTTTCCAGAATGGGCAGGGCGAACTCGGCACAGACTTTGTCGTATGCCTTGTATAGTTCTGTCTTTTCGCGTCCGTCCACCATGTTCCACACGAGATAAATCCCTTTGATGCCGGACTTGCCCGTGCTTATCATCTGTTCGTTGATGACAGTGGCGAACTTGATGGAACTCTCCATCACCACACGGTCGGCGATGATGGGCGTGAAGATATAGTCCATTTTGGAAATGGTCTGTACCACGTCGGCGTTGTTGATGGTTCCCGGCAGGTCGAAGAACACGAAATCGAGGTCGGGCTGCGCTTCTACCAGATTTTCTGCGGTTCTTATCGCGTCTTCCGCACGGCTGCATCTGATTGGGTACGGATTTTTCTTCAGCCGCTTGAGTTGCTCATACGCCAGCACTTTGTAATGCCCGTCCTCCATGACGGCTTTCATGTCACGCTTGCGCATATCATGGATACTGTACTGCGGAAAATCGCAGTCCACCACGGCTACGTTATAGCCTTTCACATAGTGCAGGTAGCTTGCCACAAGCACTGTCAGGGTTGTCTTACCCGCTCCACCTTTCTGCGTGGAGATTGCCACATAAGTTGCTTCTTTCATTTGTCTGATAATTTATTTGGTTATACATCTGTCCGGTGGCGGTAGCGTATTGCCATTCATACATACGCACGCGCTTCCATTTATTCCGCCATTCCTTAATCCGGCTGTGCCTGCGGGCATTCATCGGTCTGTCCAATCACCCACGCCTTTATCAGTCCGTATGGACGTGTGCTTGGAAAACCGGCTGAATATGTACACCCGTGTTCAGCCGGTTGGATTGATGTCCGGATTGCTGTCCGAACATCCGGCGGAAGGAGTGTATTTTCAGTCCCACATCCGAATCACACTGCAAATAAACAAGGATATTTTGGAACTTGTATCACTTCTCCGGCAAGTGGCAGCACGTTGCGCCGGTTGGCACTGATTGTCCGGGTCAAGCCTCTGTCCGATACCGCGTTAAGGGCGTAACTTTGCACCCAAACGGCAGGGTTCGCCGCAGGTGGCGCAGCCCGGAGTTTGAAAGGCATTCCCCCAATCCGTCCCCGACGGATTTTTATGTTCACCTGAACATAGCAAGATGTCTTTTCAGCCGCTCAAAATATTTTGAGCAGCCACGAAAAGCACTTGCCCTTGCAGGGGACGGGCTTTCCCTCCGAAGTCGGAAAGCCTTTCAGAACTGCGGTGCCGTGAACAGAAGCGGCGGCTTATGCCGTCAATCCGCTAAATCCAAAGTGATATGAAAGAGAAAAGGAAAAGCAAAGCAGGGAGAAATCCCAAACTCGATCCGGCGGTGTACCGCTACACCGTCCGTTTCAACGAAGAGGAACACAACCGTTTCCTCGCCATGTTTGGAAAATCGGGTGTCTATGCAAGGTCGGTTTTCCTCAAAGCGCACTTCTTCGGGCAACCGTTCAAGGTGCTGAAGGTGGACAAGACGCTGGTGGACTACTACACCAAGCTATCGGATTTTCATGCGCAGTTCCGCGCCGTGGGGACGAATTACAACCAAGTCGTGAAGGAATTGAGGCTGCATTTTTCCGAGAAAAAAGCGATGGCGTTGCTCTACAAGCTGGAGCAACGCACCGTCGAACTCGTGAAACTGAGCCGTCAGATTGTGGAATTGTCGAGAGAAATGGAAGCAAAATGGTCGCAAAAATCAGTGTAGGAGACTCGTTGTACGGCGCGATTGCCTACAACGGGGAGAAGATTAACGAGGCGCAGGGGCGGCTTCTCACCACCAACCGCATCTACAATGACGGTTCGGGAACGGTGGACATAAGCAAGGCGATGGAGGGTTTCCACACCTTCCTGCCACCGCAGATGAAGGTCGAGAAGCCGGTGGTGCATATCTCGCTCAACCCGCACCCAGAGGATGTGCTGACCGATATTGAGTTGCAGAATATCGCCCGCGAGTATCTGGAAAAACTCGGTTTCGGAAACCAGCCTTATCTTGTTTTCAAGCACGAGGGTGCGTCCGTAAAGGTCGCATGATAAATATCTCTTTGGCAAGAGATTAGGTTAGTGTTCCGAATAACACAATAAGTTTAACCCCTATAAAGACGCAAAAGCGGATTTATAGACATAAAAAAACGAGTATGTTATACAACCTATTCCCATCCGACTTACCCTGCGGAGAAATCTTTAGGGGGAACATAGCACTTCGGAAAAGCGATAAGTCAGCTAACTGTCATGCTGCTACTGAATTGCAAGGGAAAAAGACAGACATGAGGATGAAGCCTGATTGGTTGAACGATAATCCAATGGTCGAACTTGTGACTATGGCGGAAGACAGCTATTTACGCCATACCATGACACCAAGCCCAGTTCTTCGTATGGGCATGGCAGGAACTTGTCATGGCATAACCGCAATAAGCGGAGATAAGGATGAAAGTCGCATCCGACAGTCTGTTGCGCCAATAGTTATCATGTGTGCTAAACGGAGATTGCCTAAATCGAAATGCCGTAACACGGCTATGAGCAACGGCTCTGAATATTCGACAAGGCAACGGAGTGTCCATAGTAGTCTGAGCAAGGGAAAGCCTTGTACATGGCAAAGGGACACAGTTGGTATCTTCAATATGACTAAAGGATAACGTGAGAGACGTATGAGAAATCCAGAAGTCATATTGAACACTCTATGCTCACACAGTAAGGACAAGGACTACAAGTATGAGCGTATCTACCGTATCCTGTTCAATGAAGAATTGTTTATGCTTGCCTATGAGAAAATGAAGTCCAAACCGGGAAACATGACCGCAGGAACGGACGGAAAAACCATAGACGGCACAACACTCCAACGGATAGGTAAACTGATTGACAGTCTCAAAAATGAGAGCTATCACCCCAAACCTGCAAGGAGGGTATATATACCCAAAAAGAACGGGAAGAAACGTCCTTTGGGCATCCCCTCTTTCGAGGATAAGTTAGTACAGGAAGCCGTAAGAATGATTCTTGAAGCAATCTATGAAGGTCACTTTGAGGATTCATCACACGGCTTCCGACCACGCAGAAGTTGTCATACAGCACTGACAAGCATACAACTGACATTTACGGGCGTAAAATGGTTTATCGAAGGAGACATTAAAGGATTTTTCGACAACATAGACCATCAGACACTCATAGAAGTCTTGCGTAAGCGAATTGCAGATGAACGTTTTCTGCGTCTTATATGGAAATTCCTAAAGGCAGGTTATGTTGAAAATTGGAAATACAATCGTACTTATTCAGGAACTCCGCAAGGTGGCATTGTCAGTCCTATACTGGCAAACATATACCTTGACCAGTTCGATAAGTATATGAAAGAGTATGCACAGGCTTTTGACAAGGGAGAAAAACGGAGAACGAGAAAGGAGTACAATAGTCTGAACGCCAGGACTGTAAGTCTGCGCAAAAAATGGAGGGAAGAAACGGACAAATCCGTAAAATCCCAATTGCTGGACAAATTAAAGAGAATGCAGGAAGAAAAGTTAGCGATGCCATGCAGTGACGAAATGGATGAGAATTTTCGTCGTCTCAAATACATTAGGTATGCTGACGACTTCCTTGTAGGGGTAATTGGCTCAAAATCAGAAAGTGAAAGAATTAAAGCGGACATTGCCGCATTCATGCGTGAACGCCTAAAACTTGAACTTTCAACCGAAAAGACATTGATTACCCATGCACAGGAAGAGGCTAAATTCCTCGGATTTCATATTACCGTCCGCTCATTGAATGTACGCAAGCGTAACCGAAAAGGTGCGCTGAAGAGAGACTTCAAAGGAAAGGTAATGCTGAATTTATCATCCGAAACGGTTAAAGAAAAACTTCAAAATCTTGGAACTATTCGTTTTACACAAAAGGATGGTAAAGTTATTTGGAGACCTAAGATAAGAACGGCACTGACAGGAATGGATGCCGACAAAATGGTAGCCAAATACAACCTTGAAATCAGAGGATTCTATAATTACTACTGCATAGCCAATAATGTCTCGGCAACATGCGCAGACTTTGGTTACATCATGAAGTATAGCCTTTATAAGACTTTGGCGCGAAAGTACAACAGTTCGCTCCGAAAGATAATAAGGAAATACACTAAGGACAAAGTGTTCTCTATTCCCTATAAAGACTCTAAAGGGAACGAGAAGCAAAGAATCCTTTACCATGATGGCTTTAAACGCAAAACAGTAGGATTCCATGAAACCTGCGATAACATTCTATTCACCCATTATCCCAAACGCTCTCTCGCAGAACGCTTGAGAAATAATGTATGTGAAGTGTGTGGAGGAAAAGGTCCTTTGGTAATGCACCATATCAGAACACTCAAATCCGCCAATAAGAATACACCGTGAGGAAAACAGATGCTACTTATGAATCGTAAAACCATTGCTGTATGCGAAGAATGTTTTGCAAAAATCAAAGAAGCAGAGCAATAGAGTGCTTACTAACGGAGAGCCATATACATGGGAACATGTACGTATGGTTCGGGGGCAGACATGGGGAAACCAGCCATAGGAATATGGTATGGCGCCCTGTGTCGAGCCTACACATAGACCGCCACCACCTGCACATCGTAACGGTCAACGTGGACGAAAACGGGAAAAGGCTCAACCGGGATTTTCTCTACCGCCGCAGCGACCGTATTCGCAGGGAACTGGAACAGAAGTACGGATTGCATCCGGCAGAACGTAAAAATCAGAGATTGGATAACCCGTTGCGCAAGGTGGACGCATCAGCAGGCGATGTGAAGAAGCAGGTGGCTGGCACCGTGAAGGCTCTGAACGGACAGTACCGTTTCCAGACGATAGGCGAATACCGTGCGCTCCTTTCCTTATATAATATGACGGTGGAGGAAGCGAGGGGAAACGTGCGCGGACGGGAGTATCACGGGCTGGTCTATTCCGTCACGGACGACAGGGGTAACAAAGTTGGCAATCCGTTCAAGTCCTCGCTCTTCGGGAAGTCCGCAGGCTATGAAGCCGTGCAGAAGAAGTTTGTCCGTTCCAAATCGGAAATCAAGGACAGGAAACTGGCAGACATGACGAAACGCACCGTCCTTTCCGTGCTGCAAGGCACTTATGACAAGGACAGGTTTATTTCCCGGCTCAAAGAGAAGGGCATAGATACCGTGCTGCGCTACACAGAGGAAGGGCGCATCTATGGGGCTACCTTCATCGACCACCGCACGGGATGCGTGCTGAACGGTTCGCGCATGGGTAAGGAACTTTCGGCGAATGCCTTGCAGGAACACTTCACACTGCCATACGCCGGACAACCGCCTATACCGCTTTCCATCCCGGCGGATGTTGCGGACAAGGTATACGGGCAGACCGCATACGACCGTGAAGACGTGTCGGGCGGTATGGGCTTGCTCACTCCCGAAGGTCCGGCGACCGATGCCGGGGAAGAGGCTTTCATCCGGGCAATGAAGCGCAAAAAGAAGAAAAAGCGCAAGGGCTTGGGTATGTAATCAGAGTATCAACAATTAAAAAATCAATGTATGTCACAAGAAGACGATTTGAGGGCATTGGCGAAAATCATGGATTTTCTGCGTGCCGTG
>ERZ827043.2809-NODE-2809-length-13943-cov-4.908554_pt1 | contig 13943 bp, 4 predicted proteins | sample MGYA00519923_ERZ827043 | MGnify/ENA primary metagenome ERZ827043 (study PRJEB31778, sample SAMEA3449251) | human gut metagenome | biome: human gut; feature: human-associated habitat; material: faeces | place: United Kingdom | collected 2010/2012 ...
TTTGACTCAATTTTGTTGATCTTCCTCAGCTTGTTCCTTAACTAAGTAGCATTGCCCCTGAAACAGGGGTGGGCAAGGGATGTAGTGACGCGGTTCCTTTTTCCTCCATAAACTTGCCCACCCCCGCACTCGGGGGGGAGGACCACGTAGTGGTGGAAGGGGGGAGGCCGCCGCAGGCGGCCAAGACTGTGAAAAAATGTTCAATCATTTCTTCACAGCCTCCTGATTTGACTCTTTCGTGAATAGCCGCCAATGGCGGCGCCTTTGCTGCGCAAAGGCCTATCCTCAGCCCTGTCGGGCAGCTCCTTCCAAAGGAAGGGCTGCGTTATGTGCTTTCCCTTTCTCCCCACATGAACGCCAAAAGCCTAGAATGAACCGATTGTATCGATAAATTCTAGGCTTTTTATTTCATGGAGCCGGCAACAGGATTTGAACCTGCGACCTACGCATTACGAATGCGCCGCTCTACCAGCTGAGCTATACCGGCATGAACATATATATATTACAGGACGCCCCTGTATTTGTCAAACTCTATTTTCTCCCTCCTCTATGGAGGGCAAATAAAAAATCCGCAAAAAGCGGATAAAAAAATGGAGCGGGTGAAGGGAATCGAACCCTCGTAACCAGCTTGGAAGGCTGGAGCTCTACCATTGAGCTACACCCGCATAAATGGTCGGAGCAGCAGGATTTGAACCTGCGACCCCTTGGTCCCGAACCAAGTGCGCTACCAAACTGCGCTATGCCCCGACAACGTAATTGATTATACCAGCAGTCCCCTATTCTGTCAATGGACTTTTTAGAAAAAATATCTTTATGTTTTCTTTTCAGCCTGTGGTATAATAATAGCAGTGAGACAGCCGTTTATATATTCCTTGGCGAGGAAACGGCTCCCTCAATATTTGTAGTATTTGACGAAAGCCTTCCCGCAGCCTGGGCAGGCTTTTTTCATGTGCTAATTACTTAGACATGATTGTGGCGACTAAGATTCCGAAAGCAATCATCAGAGATAATGTTTCGTACATATTCATAGTGCCACCCCCTCTCCATTTTCATTTTGAGGGGAATAAAAGCCGCGCAATGCAAAGAGCTGCCTCGCCATCGTTATTATACCATTACAAAACATTTTACCAAAGAAAAATCCCGGAGCTCCCCGACAGGGCCCTCCGGGATTTTGATTTTAATAGTCTTCATCCCAGGCGTTGATATATACCGGTTCCAGTTCCATCATTTTCTGCTGGTCTTCAGTGAAATGCTTTTTCAGAATCACCGCTTCATACACGAAATCCCGGAAATAGGCTTCAGAGCACACGAAGTATCCATTATCCCCCACGTCCTTGCCCCAGGAGTTTTCGATTTTCCAGCGGTCCGGATTTCCTTTTTCATCCAAGTGCACACCGGTGATAAGCATGGCGTGGGTGGCGGAGCTGGCACCGTATTCGAGGCGCTTTCCTTTTTCCATGTCCATGGAGAAACCGCCCAGCAGGTCTTCATACCTCACGCTTTCCGGATCCCACACCCCTTCTTTTCTGGCGCCTGCCACACCGGCATCGCAGGCAAACCATACCGCTTCGCCGGCCTTGAGCTGCTTCACGCAGAGGTCTTCCATGTCATGGCCGGTGAGATTCAGGCCCCGCATGTCCCGGCCCACCATGTTTTCCACCCCATGGAATGCAATGACCCGGCCCAGGGGCTTGTCAAAGGTGGGCTCATTGATGACCGCCATGTAATCCTTCAGGGAAATGCCCACATATTTCCTGTAGAATTCCAGCGGCGTGAGGCCCCGGTCCTCATGGAAATTGTTGTCCTTATCCCTGTAGGTGAAATCAAATGTCCTCACCGGTTCACCGAAGGCGATGCATTCTGCCCGGTACACCTCTTCCAGCATTTCCGCCTTTCTGGCATAGGGGTCTTTTCCTGTCTTCACCAGCTCCCGGAGTTCCATGGCATCTTTACGGAGGAGCCGGTTCAGCGTAGAAACGAAACGGTCAGTATGGCCGGACTGATAGGTTTCCGGCTGCACCTGCTTAGGCACCACACCGTACTTTTCCACCAGATCCGCCGCTTCCGTCCAGTAGCCGCCGTCGCTCATGCCGCGGAGCACATACTGCATGAGCTGCCCCTTCACCGGCGCATCTGCATTTTCAATCACCATTTCAAGGAAATTGTTCGCTTTCTCCAGCTTATCATAAAAGGACAGATAGTTCTGGGACAGCTCAAACTGCTCCAGATGACACTTTTCCGCCACCTTCTCCCGAAGGATATTCAGTGCCGCAAAAAGCCAGCATCGGCCCGACTGCTCCTGGGCCGTAATGCCCCTGGTTTTTACCTCCACCGTAAAAGCGCCCTTCAGGGCAGCTCCCTTCTCAGGGTGGTAAGCCAGATTCATCATATCCGTCTTCGCCAGAGCGCCATGAAGCACCCGGGCATTTTTATCTGCTTCATAGGAAATATGAAACTGCTGAAGCAGGGTATCAGAAATATCTTTCATCGTTATTCCTCCTTTGGGCCGCTTTGCGGCCCGGATTCAGATGGTTCATAGGGTTGTGGTATCGCCCTGACGGTGCACAGCGAACACATTTTGCACTATGCGAACTGGATTTGTAAGGGAGCATCAGCGACCTGAAAATCCAGTGAGTCAGTGACAGCAGTGGATGAAGGAGCGCTAGCGACGCGCAAAATGTAGTGAGTCGTTTCCCCTTTAGGGGGCGATGAGTTTTATAATCAGCGTTACGTGCTATCCTTCCTGCCTCCCACTTGTCATCCTCGCCAGCGAAGGATCTCGGTAGTTGAAGCATATGAGACAAATACCAGTCGGCAGGAAGGAGCCGTTTGGCGGTCACGCCAGCATAGAGTGTCAATCCGACTTACAGCCTCCTACGCCCCTGCGCCGCTCCGCAGTCCTCTTCTTCATGGAAAAGCATGTCACTGGATTCTCAGGTTGTTTCACTCCCCTACGAATCCAGTTCCCTTGCCACCCTAAAGGGGACGCAAGACGTTGCGGGATTTGCGTTTGTGTTACCAGTTCTGCATGACGGAGTGCTATATTATCCTTCCCCAGTAAGAGAGTGTCACTTAAAGGGCGGCACGATCAGTTGAGAAGTCACTAGCTCACCAGCTCACCAGCCCACCAGTTCACTGATTTACCTGATTTCCCACCCGTGGCAGGCGATTTCGATGACCGTTTCACAAGCCTTTAACAGCGAAGGTATGGGCAGGTATTCGAAGCGGCTGTGGAAATTGGCGCCGCCGGTGAAGATGTTCGGGCAGGGCAGGCCCTTGAAGGAAAGCTGGGCACCGTCGGTACCGCCGCGGATGGGAAGTTCCACCGGCGTGACGCCCACTTTTTTCATGGACTTTCTGGCCAGCTCCACAATATCCATGTGGCCGTCCCGGATAATGTCAAGCATATTGAAATACACATCATGAAGTGTCACTTCCACCGTGCCTTTTCCGTATTTCTCATTCAGGAAATCGGCCATGCGCAGCAGATACTGTTTCCTCTTTTCAAATTTCGCCCGGTCATGGTCACGGACCAGCATATCCAGCCTGCATTCCTCCACAGAGCCGCTGATTTTATAGACATGAAAGAAGCCTTCCCGGCCTTCCGTGCATTCCGGTTTCTCCCCTTCCGGCAGCAGGGACTGCCACTCAGAAGCAATGGAAATGGCATTCACCATTTTGCCCTTGGCGTCTCCCGTATGGACGCTCCGGCCGTGAATCACCACCACCGGATTGGCGGCATTGAAATTTTCATACTCCAGACCGCCGATTTCGCCGCCATCAATGGTGTAGGCAAAGTCCGCATGAAATTTCTTCACATTAAAACGAAGAGGACTCCGCCCCGTTTCCTCATCCGGTGTGAAGGCAATGCGGATTTTTCCGTGCTTCACTTCCCGGTGATGGAGCAGGTACTCCATGGCGCTCACAATAGCCGTCACTCCCGCCTTGTCATCGGCGCCAAGAAGAGTGGTACCGTCAGTGACCATGATGTCCTGGCCCTTGTATTTCAAAATTTCCGGGAAATCCTTCGTCGAAAAGAGGATGTTCTTTTCCTCATTCAGGCAGATATCCTTCCCGTCATAGTCATGAACCACCCGGCTTTTGATGGGGCCGCCGGGGGCGTCAGGGCTGGTATCCATGTGGGAAATGAAACCCACCACACTGCCCTCTGCGCCGTTAACCGGAAGGGTGGCCATGACATAGCCATTTTCATCCAGGCTCACCTCTTGAAGCCCCAGCTGCTCCAGTTCCTCCTTCAAATGGCGGGCCAGCACCATCTGCCCCGGCGTACTGGGATAGACCTGGTCATTCTCCTCATCGGACTGGGTGTTATAGGAAATATAATCTTCAAACCGTTTCAAAATCTTTTCTGTATCTAAATCCAAAGGTACCACCTCTTATTTTTGATTTGCATCCATCATATACCAAACAGGAGGGAACTGCAAAGGGGACGCCTGCAGGCGCCCCCTTTGCAGGGAAGGTTGACGGGGCTTCGCCCCGAGGGTTGTGGTGGCGGCCATTGGACAGCGCCTTTGACGCTGAGGGTTCAGAGGGTTCCCCCATTTATTGTCCCACCGCTTGCGGGGGGAAGGTGGTGCGTCAGCACCAAAGGGGGCGGGCCCGCAGGGCCCGCAGGTTGTGTAGAAGGGTTGTGTAGAAAGGTGCGAAGAAAGGGTTCAAAGGGTTCAGAGGAATCAAAAGGTTCAGAGGGTTCAGAGGGTTCAGAGGGTTGTGGATTGCCCATAGGGCAATAAGTTTTATGCAGCGTTGCGGCGGGTACACTTGGATTGCGTATCATTTCTCCATGCCGCCTCGTACACCCTTTTGCCGCTTACGCGGCACTTTCCCTCAAGGGAAAACAAGACGTTACGGGACCTGCATTAGTGACGCAAGTACTTCATGGCGAAGTGCTGAAGTCCTCTTCCGGCTCGCTGCACTCGCCACCTCCCCCTGGGTCAGGGGGAGGCAAGTTTTTTGCGGAGCCGCTATGGAGCTCTCCTCCTTTGGTGCCGCCTCCCCCACTTCGTAGTGGGACTATCGTATTTTTTCCTGCAGCAAAAGCCCCGCGGTGCGGGGCTTTTGCTGCAGGCTTTACGCCTTATTTTCATCCTCTTTGATAACCCTTACGCGCTGGATGGTGGGTTTGCCGTTTCTATCCTTGCGGATGGTATCAATGCGGATATACTTCATTTCGCTGCTGAATTCCTTAGCCAGCCTGTCTAAGGTACCGTCCTTGTTCAGAGACGGATTGGCAGCGGCGCCGGCCATAATGGCCCGGTACACAATGGCCGCGAATTCATAGCGGGTCATCATGCGGTCACCGGCAAAGTTCCCGTCAGGATAGCCGGTAAGAATGCCGGCCTGTTTCAGCCGGGTGACATACTCATAAGCCCAGTGGTTGGACGGTACATCGGGGAAGAGATCGTCACTGCCGGAGAGCTCACCGGCGTTGACTCCGGTAAGCTTATCGATGAGAGCGCTCTGCTGGTTCACCACAGCTTTCAAGGCAGCCACGTCCTTCTTGAGATCCTTGATTTCCTTAGCCATGGCCACCCGGGAGGTGGACACATGATTGCCCTGGCCCAGTTTCACACTGATGCCGGCATTCACCATATTTTCACCGCCACCGAAGGAGCCGCCTACGCTGAACATGGTGTCCTCGTTAGGCCGATAGAATGCGCCTACTGCAGCTGCATTGGCATCCTTGTAATGGCCGTAGCCGGCGGAAAAGTCCCATTTGTCATCAGGATCAAAGTCCAGCGGATGGAGAGCCGCCAGAGCTGCCGCATTGGCGCCCACCCGGTTCACCCGGGTATCCAGCTTGTTCACTGCGTAATTCGTAGCATTCAGCTGGCTCACATTGACTGCATCATCCGGCGCCTGGCCCGGTGCCACATGGTGAATCTGGTTGCCGCCCATGTTGACATTGCCGTCTTGAACGGTGATATTGCGATTTTCATCGCCCGTCTTGATAGTCAGACCCTTGCCGTCGATTTCAGACGTGTAAGTCTGACCATTTTCTTCCGACGTGTACGTCGTCTTTTCCAGATTCAGGTGTTTTGCCAGACGAACGGAAAGGCCCGCAATCTTTTCACCTTTATGATCTGGATCTTCGATTTCTTTCTGAACGACGCCGATGTTACCTTCTTCTGTCAGGTCAGCCAATTTCGCACCGCCTGTCAGGCTCAGGAAGCTGCCAAATTTAACTTTGACTTTCTTAGCGGCCCCATCATCGCCCTGATAAGTGCGGTCTGCCTTGACATCCTGCTGGAGCTGTGTGACATCCTTCTGAATATTGTCGACATGCTGGCCAATCTGGTCAACCTTATTAGTCACATTAGAAATATTATTGTTGATTTCAGTCTTCATATCACCTGCAATCCGCTTCACATCGCCAATGTTGGCCGCATTGGTGTCATTATCATATTTATAGACATCCTTGCCGCCTTCTCCCTTGATAATTTCAGAAGCACCGCTGGCAACATTGGTAATCTGCTTACTGCCGCCGTTGATGCCATCTTTGGAGATGCTGATAGACGAATCCTTGATGGTGACCTTGTTGGTGTCTACTCCATCGCTGTTGATGGTGGTTTCTCCGGCCTTGATGCTGCCGTTTTGGCCCAGATCCACATCCTTCTTCAGGGATACTTCCAGGGCACCATCTTTCACCGTGGTTTCGATGTTTTTACCATCGCCCTTGACGGTAACCGTATCGCCCAGATCTTTCTTTACCGTGCCACCTTTTCCATCGGCCAAGCCAAAGCCACCATTGGCAGAACCTTTGATGTCATTAATGGCTGCTTTCAGCTGGCCTTCCGTAGCGGCACGATTTTCCACAATATTGTCCTTATCCCAGGCCTTGTTGTCCAGACCGGTGATGTAATTACCGGTCTGAGGCTTGTCTGCATCACTGCCATCCGCTTTCTTGCCGGTAACCGTCTGTCCGCCAATGGTGATTTTGTTGTCACCGCCCACCGTAACTTTCGTGAAGTCCGGGGTGTCGGTCATGACGATTTCCAGACCATCATCCTTCTTACGGACGCCGAGATTCTTGGTCGATGCCTTGGCTACAGCGTCTTTATCCAATCCTCCTTTAATGGATAACGTTTCATTCAGCTTCCGGGTGACTTCCTGGTCGTCATTACCAACGAACTTCAGACCGTCATCCATGGTAGCGACTTCATAGGTGTTGTCGCCGCTCTTGTACTGGATGCGCGGAGCCTGCTCAATGATCGTTTCCTTGCCACTGGAGTCCTTGACAGTAGTCGATACATTCTTCGTACTATCCAGCGTCGGGGCTTTGAGGTCCGTCGTGATGTCGATGGAGATACCATCCTTGCCCGGCGTACCGTCAGCACCCTTCGGGCCGGTCAGGCCGATATGGCCTTCACCGTTATGGCCGGAAATGGAGACCGCATCTTTGCCGTCCGTTCCGGCAATGCCGACTTTGCCATCAGTTCCGGCAGCGCCGTCCGGGCCGGTGATGGAAACGCCGTTTGCGCCATCCTTACCGGTGACGAAGAGGCCGTCTCTGCCATTGTCCCCATCCTTTCCATCGTGGCCGATGACGACAGTGGTGCCACCCTTGGTTTCCACAGTGACCTTGCCGTCCTTGCCATCTTTACCGGCCACACCCGGCTCGCCCTTCTGGCCGATGGCCAGCTGGTCGTTGAGCTTGATGTTGTAGGTCAGCACTCCTTCGCTGTCTTTCATAGCCGCAATCATCAGATTGCCGCCGGTGGAATCATAGTCGCCGTATACGCCGACCATGGCGTTTGGTGTGGCTTTGGCGGGGTTGGATTTATCGTTCACCGTGACCACAGTGCGCTTGCCGGCGGCAGTGGTGGCATTGCCGATGGCTTTGCTGACCTTGGCCAGCTGGTCTTCCGTAGCCGCCCGGCCGCTGACGTATTCCGGATTCGTTACAATTCCAGTCCGTGTTAGACAGACCCGTTGCATAGCTGCCGGCTCCAGCCTTGTTGCCGGAAGGATTGGTGCCGTCCCTGGTCATGTTCAGGGTATCCCCATCGAACCAGCCGATATGAGCATCCCCGGCTTTCAGGTTGCCTTTGGCGCCCAGATCCGGTGTATTCACCAGCTGGATGGTCAGTTTCCCATCTTCCAGTTCATTGATGCCGATGTTGTTCTGGGTCAGCTTGTCCTTATCCGCACCGCCCACGAACTGGAGCTGTTCATTGAGCTTCTTGGTGATGACTTTGTTGTCGTCGCCAGAAAATTTCAATCCGTCGTCCAGGGTGGCTACGGTATGGCTGCCATTCTTGCCATCTACTTTATCCTGGTCGTTCTGGTAAACGATGCGGGTGATGTCCTTGCCATCCACGCCGGGCTTGCCAGTGGCCCCGTTTTCACCAGGCTGTCCCTTTTCGGTGCGGATAAGGGTGGTGGTGATGCCATCGGCACCATCCTTACCGTTGATGCCAATGTAACCATCCTTGCCATTTTTGCCAGCCTGTCCCACTACCATGCTGTCAGCAGAGATGTTCTTGTCCATGAGCACATGGATGGTAGTGTTTCCATCCCCATCTTGTTCCACGGAAGTGAGCAGGTTCTTGCCGGAATATTTGTCCAGCTCTTTATCACCATCACCGGTAATCTTGATGGTGCTGTTCATCTTGTTACCGACCGGGTTGACAGTCTTGCCAACCACTGGAGCATTGGCCCCGAATTTCAGACCATCATCGAGCGTGGCCACTGTATGGGTCGTGGTGCCGGCATCTCCATCTTTCCCATCCTGATAGACAATACGGGTGATACCGTCAGTGCTGTTGACACCTGGCGTGCCATCTGTGCCATTGGTACCATTCCTGCCGATGGTCTTAATGATGGTGGTCACCGTACCGTCAGCACCATCCTTGCCGGTGATGCCGATCTGGCCGTCTTTGCCATCTTTGCCGCTGACGGTCATGGTATTGGCTGTCAGGTCCTTGTCCATTTTGATGGTAATATTGCCGTTGGCGTCGACTTCCGTAGTCAAGTTTTCTTCGCTGTAATCATGGCCTGTTTGGGGGGCACTGCCCTTGATGGTCACTTTGCCGCCCAGTTTGGCATTGTAGGCGGTGCCGGAGTTGGCCGCGAAATTGAGGCCCTTATCCACTTCTGCCTTGGATGCCAGTCCGGAAAGAGTAATGGTCTGCTTCGAGGATTCCGTGCCATTGGCATCCTGCACCATGAGGATCAGATCGCCATTATTGTCGACGGTATACTTGCCGTCATTGCGGGCAGGATTTTTCACCAGACGCATATCCGACTGCATGACTTTGTCGAGGCTTACATTGAAGGTGGAGCCATCGTTCTTTTTCATGGTCAAAGTCTTGCCGTCATCCGACACTTCGCCCTTGGTGACATAGTAATCGTGGAGATTGGAAATTGTGCCTTCCAGACCATTAGTACCGTTAAGCTTTACAGAGCCCTGTCCATTGTCCTCATACGTAGCGTTACCGTCGGTGACATATTTATCGCCGTCTACGGTGCCATGCTTGATGTCTTCGGCAACCTGCTTGAGCTGATCTTCCGTAGCTGCTCGACCACTCTGGATCTGGTTCGCATTCCAGGACTTATTTTCAAGGCCAGTGATATAGTAGCCAGGGCCAGGGTTGGCGCTATCGCCGCCGGACTGCTTGCCGATAGTGATGCCACCGATATAGCTGCCAGAATCATCTTTATCCCCAGTGACGTGAATCGTTGTAAAGCGTACGTCATCCGCCGTTGCCACGGTGACATCGTCTCCACTGCCGGAGATAGAGATATTCTGTCCCTGCACAAAGTTGACTTTCGGACTCGTCGGTGTCACAGCTTTCTGCTTCTTGCCGTTCACATCCAGTTCCCAGCCGGCATTGACATTATCGGATACGGTCTTGAGCTGATCCTCTGTAGCCGCCCGGCCGCTGACGATACCATTGCTATCGGGGTTCCAAGTCTTGTTTGACAGGCCCGTAACAAAGGCGCCATCTTCTGTCTTAGCCTTGTCGCCATCCATCTTGGTGGTGGTAACACCGGTCTGATTGCCGATGGTCACACCGCCGATGCTGCCGGTGCCAGTACTGCCATCCAGGCTGCCTTTGCCGCCAGCCGTAATGGTGCCTGCTGTGCCGTCGATGGTAACTTTCTTGTCGGCATCACTGCCCAGGGTAATGCTGTCGTTGAGCTTCACCGTATTCTTACCGTCTGCCGTCGAGTCATTGTAGGTGACGGTGATGTTGGAATCACCGGTGAGCTTGGCGGCATCGGTGGTGCTACCCGCGATATTCTTCACATCGCCGATATTGGCGCCGTTGGTCAGGGTGTTGTAAGTCGGGGTACCATCAGGTTTGCCATCAGCCGTGCCGTCAGCACCGCTGCCCATATTGGTGACCTGATTGCCGCCAAAGGTCACCTCATCCCCTTTAACCGCTACCGTCTTATTTGGATCGTGGACATCATTGGTAATGGTGATTCCACCATTATTTAGGACTGTCTTGCCGGTGGTGACAGATGTCAGGTCTTTCAATTCCTTAGCCAGTTTTACCGTCAAAGTGTCGGTGCCGTTGGAAACCACGCCGATATTGTTGTCGGTGAGATTGTCTTTATTGGTTACGCCGCCGTTGATGGTGGTCTTTTCGTTCATCTTGCGGCCAAAGCCAGTGGTATCCAGCGTGCCGTCTTTCTTGATGTCCCCGGCATAGATCTGGCCGTCATCCATAGTGGCCAGGTCGTGGATGGTGCCTTCGCCGTCATGGTAGTGGAGACGGACCATGCCGGTGCTGTCGTCAGCCATTTTCACATTCTTGTCCGGATTCAGGCTGCCATCCCGGTAATGGGCGTTCAGCTGGGCCGATGCAGTATTTCCTGCCTTGTCCTTGGTGGTGGTATCCTTGGGGCTCAGGTTAACACTGGTGGCTGTGACCACATTGAATGTGGGGTTCTCATCCATCTTGATAGTGATATCCCCGTTATTGGCAATTTCTGTAGTCAGATTCGTGATGGCATAATGATGCGAAGGATCCGCATCACCGGCCTTGATGGCGATGGTGTCGCCCAGCTTGCGGTTCACCACTTTATAGCCCTTGTAGTTGTCGGTGGTGTTCGTCGCATCTTGGGTATTGGTGGTAAAGCTCAGGCCCTTGGCAATGGTATTTGCATTGTTCTGGATGTTGGTGGCATTGGTGGTGATGTTATTGGCATTGGTGGTCACGTCGCCGGACACCGTTGCCAGCTCATCTTCCGTCGCTGCCCGGCCGCTGACATACTCCGGATTCTTCGTATCCCAATTCTTGTTGGTCAAACCCGTCACATAGTCACCTGCATCGGCATACTTACCGGTCTCCGCGCCGTTCTGGGTGGTCTTGAGCTTGCCTGCATCCGTATGGCCGATCTTGGCTGTGCCGGCCGTAACCGTGTTGAGGTCGACAACATCCTTGTTGAGCTTGATTTCCAGTTTGCCCTTCTGAGTGATATTGCCCTGCTCATCTTCCACGGCCGGAGTGGCCACGACGCCGATATTGTTGTCGGACAGGTTACTCGTATCCGCACCGCCGGTGATGTCCATGGTGGAATTCAGCTTGTGCTTGACCACCACTTTCTCCTGCGTGTTCGGCTTCACATTATCGCCGGCGTAATTGATGCCATCGTCGAGTACAGCAATGGTGTGGATCCCCTGGATTTCGCCGCCGTTGCCGGAAGAGGAAATATAGTACATACGGGTGATACCATCGTTGCCATCTTCCTTAGAGTTCTGGGTGTATACATGAACCTGGGACAAGTCGTTGTTAATCAAATGAAGTGTGCCGCTGCCCTGATTATCCGTACCAAGTACAGCTCTTTCCTGCTGATTCTTGTTGTAGGTGCTGATATGTCCATTAGAAATGGTCACTTTTTCATTGTTCTGTCCTTCGGATGGATTGGGATTGTAGAAGGTAGCACTGTCAAAGGTCGGAGTCTTGCTGACGGCCACAGTAATGGTCTTGCTGTCCTTGGACGTGGAGACAATGGCATTGTCCTTGCCCTCGAAGTCCAGGGTATCGCCGTTGAGGATGGAGCTGGAAATACTGCCATCGTTCTGGGTGGTGACTTTGAAACCCGCTGCCTTGAGCTGGGCCACGTTGACGGCATCCGTATCGAGGGAGCCTGCAGCTACGCCGGTGATCTGGCGGGTAACGGTGCTGTCATTGCCCACGGCAATGGCATTATCCGTAGCTTCCCAGGCCGAGCCGGTGGAAGCGCCCTTGGCATAGGCTGCTTTTTCCGCATCGCTGGTGAGATCCTTATACTTGGCACGGGTGGTCACAGAATGGCTGCCCAAGGCCACGCTGTCCGACAGGGTCGCCTTAGCACCGCTGCCAATGGCGGCGGCATTGGTGGCCGACGCTGCGACTGTGCCGCCCAGGGCGGCCAGAGAGTTCTTGGCGGCGGCGATGGAGCTAACACCAAAGGCCGTAGAGGCTTCGCCGGAAGCAATGCTGTTTTCGCCCCAGACGGTGGCATTGGCGTTGCTCAGGATGTGATAGCCATTGGCACCGGCGTTGGCCTTTTTCAGCGTTACGTTCGTAAGAGCCGTATCACCGACTGTCACTTTACCGTCGGTTCCAATAGTGGCAGAGCGGATATCGCCGCGATAGTCACGAATATAGGTATTACCGTCATCCCCCTGCAGCAGCACATAGTTATGCGTCTCGCCGCCGGGGACGGTGTAGGTTACGGATTTTGTATGGCTGCTGCCATCCGTATAGGCCAGATTTCCCCGGGCGTCCATCTTTTCCCGGGAAAGTTCGATGGGATTGCCGTTCTCGTCTTTGACCACACGGCCTTTGGCATTGGTCTTGTAGATGATGTTGGTATAGGCACCGTTATCATCCAATACTGCACCGGCTACGTTGTCGGTGCCAAAAGCTACGGTGTTCATGCCAGCGGCCACGGTGCTGTTGCCAAAAGCGGTGGAATATTCGCCCAGGGCTTCCGTACGGTTGCCGAAGGCAGTGGAACCATAATTGTTGGCCCTGGCTTCATTGCCAAAGGCCGTGGAATTCTGCCCGGAAGCTGTTGCCAACTGGCCAAAAGCCGTGGAGTTGGCACCGGATGCGGTGGTACGTTCCCCAAAGGCGGTGGCCCGTTTCTCCTTGGCCGTGGTCTGCCAGCCAAAAGAAGTGGCATTAGCCCCGGAAGCCGTGGTCCGTTCCCCGAAGGATACCGCATTGTCCCCGCTGGCCACGTTGTTGGCCTGCTCGGCAGTAGTATCCGTTTGCTGGCCGCCAAAAGCTAGGGCATACCGGCCCATTGCCGTACCGTACTGGCCAATGACCATAGCTCCGATTCCAGTTGCAATAGCATTATTGCCGAGTGCGATAGCCCCCGTGTTGTTTGCCTGAGCGCCATTACCAATAGCCACAGAATAATCTTTACTAGCTTGAGCACCACTGCCAACTGCAACAGCACTGGCTCCAGTAGCCTTGGCGCTGACGCCGGCGGCAAGAGCATTGCTGCCCTGAGCGCCGCCGTTACTATAGTTGGTATCGGTATCCGTCTTTACAGAGTTGACGCTGTAATCATGAACTGTGGTTATATCCGCAGCTCCTACAAATGCCATGCCCATCAGTGCCGCCATGACAGCAGCAGTTAAAGTTCGTCCATATTCTCTTCTTATTTTGGGAGCTGGAGTACCACTCCCGCTGGATTTGGCCAGTTCCGAAACTACTACGTAGCAGCCTCGTGCTTTACTGAAAATGATTTTAAATATTTTATTCATTCTATCTCCTCCATTAAAGTGACTCACGCCTGTCATGGAGAAAATCCTATGACAAAGCCGTGTTTTTTTATTCAATCAGATATATGTATTTCTCTGCTTTGCTGACTGATACCCGTAGTCTTCCGATAATAATCTCCTTTTTACTTTTATCCTGAAGTCCGCACATTTTATATCTATGCTGCGGCAGGACAAGCTTAATTGATTC
>ERZ827043.2817-NODE-2817-length-13890-cov-59.657535_pt1 | contig 13890 bp, 14 predicted proteins | sample MGYA00519923_ERZ827043 | MGnify/ENA primary metagenome ERZ827043 (study PRJEB31778, sample SAMEA3449251) | human gut metagenome | biome: human gut; feature: human-associated habitat; material: faeces | place: United Kingdom | collected 2010/2012 ...
ATCACATTAACAATCAATCTGTTATAAAGTTTTAGCCTTTTTACGACAGTCCCTAAAATAGTTTCTCAATGGATTTTCTTGCACTCGTCCGCACCATTCTGCAAACGGATGATTAGCTCTATTGGCTGTAATTTTGCGAACAAAAAATAGAGCTGTTTATGGAAGAATTAAAAGTAACGTTTTACCTCAAAAAGAACGAGGAAAGAGCCGATGGGACGGTGCCTGTATTGGGACGAATCCGTATCGGCAAGTCAATGGTGCAGTTCAGCACCAAGGTGTATGTTATTCCCTCCCTATGGGACGTCAAGTCAGGAAGGGCTTTGGGCAAAAGCAAACAAGCCGCAGCCACTAATAAGGAGCTTGACAGGATTTCACTGGACATCCATTCCGCTTACAAGGATTTGTTGGCGAAAAAGGAAACCGTATCAGCGTTGGAAGTGAAAAATGCCTTTCAGGGCATCTCATCCGAGCAGGAAACCCTTGTATCGTTTTATGGAAAATGTAATGAACGGTTTTACGAGAAAGTCGGCACAAACCGGAAAGTGGAAACTTATAAGCGGTATTGTGTGGCATTGAACCACTTGAAAAATTTTCTCAGGCAGAAATATCATGTTAAGGATATGCCGTTCCAAGCTCTCACTCCGTCCTTCGTTTCCTCTTTTGACCTATATCTCCGTGCAGACCTGAAAATGGCATTGGGAACAGTGAACAACATTATCGGACGTTTGCGCAGCGTCATCAAATCGGCACTTAATGACGGGCTTTTGCGTAAAGACCCTTTTAACGGTTATACGTTTGATTATCCGCAGATTGTTCCGAAGTTCCTTTCTGAAAAGGAACTGGAACAGATGATGAACACTCCATTGCCGAAACCGAACCTCAATCTTGTGCGTGACGTGTTTCTCTTTTCCGCGTTCACCGGAATCGCCTTCAGCGACATACGTAATCTCACCCGAAAGAACCTTTCAAAAGCGGAGGACGGGATATGGTGGATTCATAGTGCGCGTAGAAAGACAGGAACGCCTTTCCATATTCCATTGCTGGATTTGCCATTGGAACTTATTGACAAGTACCGTGGCATAGCTCCTAATGGCAGACTTTTCCCGATGCTCAGTTGCAGCAAGACGAACATCAATTTGAAAAAGATAGCGTCAATATGCGGAATCGAGCGCCGGGTGACCTTTCATCAGGCAAGACACACCTATGCCTCGGTAATCACTCTTTCTCAGGGAGTTCCGCTTGATACGGTACGCGAATTGATGGGGCATCGCGACTGGAGGGCTACACAAATTTATGCGCATCTTACCAATGACAAGGTAAGCGAGGATATGGGCAGGTTGCAAGAACGTATCAGTAACAAGTTCGAGTTGACAGACAATAAAAGCGCGGAAGTTGTTATTTCAACACCCCAAATCAAACGTGCCAAAAGGATGAAACCATGAGACAAGAGAGAAAGACCACTTACAATACTTTCGCCGTATTGTTTTATATCAACCGACAAAAGGTGAAGAAAAACGGCTTGTGTCCGCTCATGGGCAGGATTTCCATCAACACCGAGGTCGCACAGTTTTCAACGAAAATGGATGTACGACCTGATTTGTGGGATGCCAAGGCATACCGTCTGACAGGCAAAAGCCGCACCGCCAAAGAAACCAATGCCAAGATAGACAAGATTGAAGAGGACATACGCCGTTATTACAAAGAAATTCTTGACGAACAGGGGTATATCACAGCAGAACTTGTCAAGAACGCCGTGAACGGCATCGGGCAACACAAGCGGAAGTTGTTGGAGCTGTATCGTGAGTATATGGAAGACTTTGCCAAACGTGTGGGTATCAACCGTGCGCCAAGCACTCTGAGAAGTCATAAGACATCTTATTGCAATCTTCAGAATTTTATCCGTGAACATTATGGCATTAAGGACATCCCTCTCAAACAATTGGATTATGCGTTCATCGAAAAGTATGACAATTACTTGCGTGTGGAAAAAGGATTTTCAGGCATGACCATAGAAAACCACATCATCATGTTGAAAACAATGACAAGGACGGCAATGGCACAAGGTACAATCCAATACAATCCGTTCGCTTCGTTCTCGCCTGAAAAGGCGTTGAGGAAGCACCGCCATCTGACAACGGACGAACTACAGAGGCTGATGAACACGCCTATCCGGGAAAAGTTCCTGTGTTTTGTCCGCGACCTGTTTGTCTTTAGCACGTTCACTGGCATCGCATATGCGGATATGTGCAATCTGGATGTTTCTAACCTAAGTAGGGATGGTCAAGGAAATCTTTGGATAAAATTCAAACGACAAAAGACAAAAAGCGAGTGCAGCATACTTCTTCTTGATGTTCCACGGAATATCATGGAAAAATACGAGTGCGAACGGAAAAGTGACAGACTTTTCAATATGCCCTGCCGTTCAGCCCTGACCAACAACATGACTAAACTTGCAAAACTCTGCGGTATAGAACATCAGCTTACCTACCATATGGCAAGACATAATTTCGGAACCCTGATTACTCTCTCTCAGGGAGTTCCGCTGGAAACCGTATGCCAAATGATGGGACACAAGAGCATGAGCACCACACAAATCTACGCCCGACTGACCCATCAGAAAGTGGACGAGGACATGAAGAAACTGACACAGCGCATAGGCAACAAGTTCCGTATGCCGGAATGGAACAAGGATAAAGAAAACATCAAAAACATACATTATGGACAGGGGAATAATCACAATTACTGAAAACGGGGCAGTCACGATGCCGACCGCTCCCGTTTGGATGACGCAGCAAGAAATGTGCGATACGTTCAACGTGTTCGGCTGCTATATTCGTAAGGCTATTGCTGCCATTTACAAAAACAATGAATTGTCGGAAGAGAAAACGGTGCGGCACGTCAGGCAGGACGGCAGGATTTGCTATGACGTGTACAGTCTTGAAATGGTAATTGCCGTGGCGTTCAGGTTGCGAAGCCGCGAGGCAATGGCTTTCCGAAAGTTCATCGTGGAAAGGCTGTACACAGCAAGCCGTGAAAAGTCTGTAAATTTGTTCTTTTCGCTGTCCGTAGCCAGCCCACGGTGTTCGTGTTAGCTGTAAAGGATATAACATTACACAAAGAAAGCCGATGGCGACAAGTGAATTGTCCGACATCGGCTTTCTTTGTTTTTGCACATTCAGATTTACGTTTCCAAGCGATATGCATTCCGGTACCCGCTCATCACCATCTTTTCGATGTCAGACTCCTTGTACAGAATTTTGCCGCCCAACTGGTAATAGGCAATCATCCCATTGTTACGGTAGTCCTGTAAGGTGCGTCGGCTCACCTTGAGCCATGCCGACACCTCCTTGTCCGTCAGGAACTGTTCGTTACTTGGCGAAGCCTTGTGCCCCGCGTCCATTCTTTCGATGCCTTCAAGCAGGGCATCCAGTTTTCCGATGAAGCCGACCTCCAGTTCACGGTCGGCAAGAATCAAGTCGTTCATAATTTACAGTGGATTTAGTGGTTGTACATTGTGTTGTCTGATTAGATGCTACAGCCACGATAGGCTGCATCCTTACGCCTGTCCTCCACGAGCCGGACGATGCGCTGCACATCCTCTGGCTTGTAGAAAATCTTATGTCCGATTTGCGAGTAAGCCAGCGTACCGTTGTCGCGGAGCGTCTGCAAGGTGCGTGGACTGATGCGCAACTGTTGGCAGACTTCTTGGTTGTCCATCCAACGGCTGAGCCGTTTTCCTTCTCTCTTGCGGAGTATTTCATTCACCCGGTCGGACAGGCGGTTGAGCTTGCCGACCATTTCCTCATACTTTTCTTTCGAAATAATTACTACATTCATTTCTTATACTGATTTTAGTGTTAATAATCCGTTTTGTCTGCAAAGTAAATCCGTTGCTCGCATGGAACAATGGATTTGCAATGAGGTGGCAGCTTGTGGCAGCAAGTGGTCGGGAATGGCGTTATCCATCGAACCCGTGACGGCTGTTCCAAGCGTCCGTGCTGCAAAGAAAAGCGAAGTCTGGCATAATCCGACCGGTTCGCACCTGCGTGGCAGCATTTGGCTTCGGTGTGGTAGCCTATGGCGTTCTTTAGTTTCTCAAAGGGTATTTTCTTAAATCCATCCCGACCGCTCCAATTAAGCCCTTAAAATTTCCAATGCCCGTTTCATGCACTATGGCAAAACGATGCAGCACGAACCGTTCCGGCAATACGTAAAGTGCAAAACCGAACATTGTTGCCACAGCCAATCCATTCGTTTGACTGCCTGCAATACAGGCGTTTCCTTTGCAACCGATAATCGGTCAACTGTGCGCACAACGACCAACATTGTTAAACATTTAATTCAAGCAAGTATGAAGAAGAATTTAAGCAGCCAAAGTATGGATGCAGCATTGCAGGATTTTTTAGGCAGCAAGCCGAGTATGGAAACCCCGAAGCCGGAACCCCAGCCTGCCGACACACAGGAACTGGTAAGTGAAGCTGTGCAGGAACAAACGGACGAAACTCCACAGGTGGTACGCCGCATCAGCGGCAAGCAGCGACGGGCATCATTGGAGGAGTACAAGGAAACATTCCTTACCGTTCCGTCCATCGAAGACCGCAAGCCCGTGTTCCTCAGCCGCAGCACGCGCGATGCCCTTGACCGTATCGTCCGCATGTTCGGCGAGCGACGTATGAGCGTGTCGGGACTGGTGGAGAACATCGCGCGGCAGCACCTTGACACCTACGGAGAAGACATCGAGGCATGGCGTAAACTCTGAGAATCAAGAGGTGGATTGACGGGAGCGATTCAGAGTTACCCTGAACCAGTCCAACGGAGTTTTGAGGGGAGCAAGTTTGTGTTTCGGGCATACCGAAACCGCCTGCTCCCACTCCGAAACCCCGTGGAAGCTACATCCCGTTGGTCTATTATGTATGTACACTTTAATCATTAGAAATCAATGGAACAGAAACGAAAAATCAATAACAGGAACAAGGGAGGTCGCCCCAAGAAGAGAGCGGCAGACAAGCTGAAATACCGCCTCACGGTGAAGATGGCGACATCGGACTACTACACGCTGAAAGGCAAGGCACGGAGCGCAGGCATATCCGCCGGGGAGTTCCTGCGCCGTTGCATGAGGGACGGGCAGGTGAAGGAACGGCTCACGCCGGAGCATACGGATTACGTCCGCCAACTCTGCGGCATGGCGAACAACCTGAACCAGCTTGCGCACAAGGCGAACGCAGCAGGATTCGTCACGGTAAGGATGGAGTGTCGCATACTCGTGGCACGTATCGAAGAACTGCTGAATTTAATCCTCTTATGACAGCCGGATATGATAGCTAAAATTGTCAAGGGAAGCAGTTTCAGGGGTGTGGTAAACTACATTCTTGACAAGGGAAAGGGCGCTAAAATCCTTGTCTGTGACGGTCTGTTTGCCGAGGACAAGGACACCATCGCCATGAGCTTCGAGGCACAATCGAAGTTGAATCCAAAGGTTACGAAGCCCGTCGGACACATCTCTTTGGCTTTCCATAAGGAGGATGAACACCGTCTGACCGACCGTGCAATGGCAGGGATAGCGTTGGAATACCTGAGGAAAATGGGGATAACCGACACGCAGGTTCTCATCGTGCGTCACTTCGACAAGGAGCATCCGCATGTGCATATAGCATTCAACCGAATCGCCAATAATGGCAGGACAATCAGCGACCGGAACGAGCGGATACGCAGCGCACGCATCTGCAAGGAAATGACAAGGAAATATAACCTTTATTTCTCCAGCGGCAAGGAACGGGTGAAGCAGCACCGCCTGAAAGAGCCGGACAAGACCAAGTACGGGCTTTATTCCATCCTTAAATCGGAGGTTTCAAGGTGTGGAAACTGGAACATTCTTGCCGCTAATCTTAAGAAACAAGGAGTGGAAATGCGGTTCAAGTACAAGGGTAAGTCGGACGAGGTACAGGGTGTGGTTTTCACCATGAATGGCTATTCGTTCAGCGGTTCCAAAATTGACAGACGGTTCAGTTTCTCCAAGATTGATGCTGCATTGAGACGTAATAGGTGCACAGAGCGAATGAAAATGCAACCACTCTCGCGTCATGAAGAACTACCCACGTTTCAACCTGAATCAAGGGGCAACGATGATTTATATAGAGGTTCGATAGGTCTTTTCATGCCGGATAATGCAAACGCTCAGGCGGAAGAGAATTATTTCGAGGAACAGCTAAAACGCAAGAACAAGAAAAAGAGACAACGTAAAATAAGATTCTAAATATGGACAACAATGAAGTTTACACGCTCTTTGAGGACATAAAGAATGACCTCAAGAGTATCAACGGAAAGTTGGAGAACACTCCAAAAGCAACCAACAATCAATCAGACGGACAATCATCGACGGTGGATTTGACACCCATAAAGGACATGTTCGAGAATTCCGCAAAGGAGCATCAGGAACAGACGAAAGCCATGCTGACCAAATTCGGGGAGGCGGAGGTTAACACATCGAACAGGATTCTGGGGCTATTGCGTGATTTGAAAGAATCTTTTGCCCGAAGTTCGGAAGAACGACTGGATGAACCGCAAGAACATATCCATCGCCACAGCTTTGACATCCGGTCGAGCAAGGTGTTTTCTCTCTTGGTCGGCATGGGTATCGTGTGCAGCCTTTCCATCTGGGGCAACATCGAACTTTGGAAATCCAAGCGACAGTATGCCGACGATGCGTTGAAGTTCCGCGTCATCCGCTCATGGGGAGGATGCAATGCCAATAATATCCTTTGGCTGAATGACGTGTTCGACATCCACCGCAACGAGGAAGCCATCGAATGGATACAGCAGGAGGCTAACGGCTACGACAAGGGGTTAAAGACCTTGTCCGACAGCCTGATGCAGGAGAAATTGAAAGTGAAACAAATAAATGGTAATAACAAAAAGTAACGTGAATGGCATCGGTAAAAGTGAAATTCCGTCCTTCTGCCACAGACGGCAGGGAGGGCAGCATATATTATCAGGTGATACACAACCGCGCGGTCCGCCAGATTACGGCAGACCTGCATGTACATGAAAATGAGTGGAACGCCGGAACATCGTCCGTAACGATTCCCTCCCAAGCTGATGCGGACAGGAAACACCATCTTCATGTTATCCAAAAATACATCAGCCGTGACGTATTGCGATTAGAGAACATCATCCGCGACCTGACGCTCAAAGGAGCCTGTTCGGCAGATGCCATCGTGGACGGTTATCGAAAACAGACAAGCCTGCAATCGTTCTTCAATTTCATGGATTCCGTCATTGGGCAACTGAAACGCCTGAACAGGGAACGCACGTCGGAAACCTATATGTCGGCATTATCCAGTTTCATGCGTTTCAGGCAGAATAAGGATGTACAGCTGGACGACATGGACGCAGACCTGATGATGGAATATGAGGCATGGCTAAAGATGAACGGCGCATCCTTGAATACCGTATCTTTCTATATGCGCATCCTGCGCGCCACCTACAACCGTGCCGTGGAAAAAGGGCTGACCGCACAGAGACATCCCTTCAAGCATGTTTATACAGGAATGGACAAGACCGTGAAACGCGCCATATCCCTGAAGGACATCCGGCGTATCAAGGAGCTTGACCTGACGGGAAAGCCGCATTGGGAACTGGCAAGGGATATGTTCCTCTTTTCGTTTTACACCCGTGGCATGTCGTTCATTGACATGGCTTATCTGAAGAAATCCGACCTGAAGAACGGCATATTGAGTTACCGCAGGCACAAGACCGGACAGCAACTCCACATCAGGTGGGAAAGCTGCATGGAGGAAACCGTGGCGAAATATGCCGCAGGATGTTCAGACGATTACCTTCTCCCCATCCTAAAACTGCCTTCCAAAAAGCTACGCAGCCAATACAAGAGTACGCTGTTCCGCATCAACAAGTACCTGAAAGAGATTGCCCGACTAGGCGGCATTGCCGCGCCGCTTACCATGTACGTGAGCAGGCACTCTTGGGCAAGTATCGCCAAGAGCAAGAACATACCGATTTCAGTCATCAGCGAGGGCATGGGACATGATTCGGAGGAAACCACGCGCATATACCTCGCATCATTGGACGGTTCGGTGATAGACAAGGCGAACTCACTTATCTTAAAAGATTTGTAGGAAGGAATTGTTTAAGGACAATAAAGGCACTTCTGGCAGGCGATACACCATCGGATGCAAATTTACACATTTTTGAGCAAAACGGGCTACTTCTGCCTTGCAAAAATGCCCTATGAGGTTGTAAAAAAGGCAGTTGTTTTACAAACAAAGTAAAAATCAACTGAATATCAGGCACAATCCTCGCCTGCCAGGAGATACACCTTAACTAAAGTGTATCAACGTGCCTGAAACAGCCGACATATTGGAGAACAGCATCTTGCAGGCTTCCATCGGATTGCTGTCAACCCTGCTCAAAGACCATACGACGAGCAGGGGCGATGCCGTGTGCAACATATTCTGGGCAACTTCCGACTATGAACACCTTGGCAAAGGGTATTACTACCGTGACCCGATATTGCCCGAACTCATCATGGGTGCCAACGGTCAGGTAATCATGCCGCGCGTGCTGAAGCACAAGGACACCCAGTCGGCGCGTGTCCGTGACATGGCGGAGGTGTTCACCCCTGCGTGGGTATGCAACGCACAGAACAACCTGATTGACGAGGCGTGGTTCGGCAGGAAAGACGTGTTCAATACGGAATACACTTCAGAGGACGGCACACACGGCTGGAAAGCGAATCCCGAAAGAATCTCTTTCCCCGAAGGAAAGACATGGAAGGATTATGTCCGTGACACACGTCTTGAAATCACCTGCGGCGAGGCACCCTATATAGTCAGCCGCTATGACACCACCACAGGCGCGGTCATTCCGCTTTCTGACCGTATCGGACTGCTTGACCGCAAACTGCGTGTTGTCAGTGAGAACACCAAGACTTCCGGTGAATGGCTGGAAGCCGCGCAGGAAGCCTACAAGAGCCTCTATGCCTACGAATGGCAGGGCGACAGTTTGCTCATTGCCCGTGAATCCATGCTTGCTTCTTTTGTCGAATACTACCGTGCCAAGTTCGGGAAAGACCCGTTGGCGAAGTCCGTAAACTACATCGCCTACATCATTTCATGGAACGTGTGGCAGATGGATGGGCTGAAAGGAGTCGTGCCTGACAGTTGCCACGAAAGGGTGGAAATGTCCACAGACCTTTTCGGGGAAACCACACGGACTGTGACCACCTGTGAGGGATGCCGCACGGACAACATTTTCAGGCATAACGGCACTTACTGCCTCATAAAGGACTGGCGCGCCAAAGACCCACAGACGGGGCGCAAAGGCAAGCGAATCCGATACATTGACCTCCTAAAATGAATGCCTATGAAATACTTTTCTTCCCTTAAACTGAAGCTGATATACGTATTCCGCATCAACGATGCCGTACACGAAGGTTGCCTGAAAATCGGCGAGGCTACCTGTGACGATGAGAGCGTCATCGGGCTGGCACCGAACAGCAAGCCACTGAACGAGGCGGCAAGGAAGCGCATCAACCAATATACACAGACCGCAGGCATACGCTACGAACTGTTGCACACCGAACTGACGTTGTACAACCGTGGCGGCTTGCGCTCGTTCAATGATAAAGAGGTCCATGCCGTGCTGGAACGTTCCGGCGTGAAGAGAAAGGTGTTTGACAAGGAGAACAAGGCAAACGAATGGTTCATCACCACGCTTGATGTCGTGAAGCGTGCCATTGTAGCCGTCAAGGAGGGTAAGGAATCCCTATTGCCGGGAGAGGTGGCACACGGGCGCAGCCCCATTGTGTTCCGCCCCGAACAGAGGGAAGCCATTGAGAAGACGGAAAGGCAGTTCAGGAAAGGTAACCAGATGCTCTGGAACGCCAAGATGCGTTTCGGCAAGACCCTCTCTGCCTTGCAGGTGGTCAAGGACATGGATTTCCGGCGGACGCTCATCCTTACCCACCGCCCTGTGGTGGACAGCGGATGGTTCGAGGACTTCGGCAAGATATTCTATGACCGCAACGACTTTGCCTACGGCTCCAAGAACAACGGGGAAAGCCATGCAAACCTTGAGCGCAGGGCAAAGATTGAGGGATTGCATTATGTCTATTTCGCCTCCATGCAGGACTTGCGCGGCTCTGAACTTGTCGGCGGTAACTTCGACAAGAACAATGAGGTGTTCGCCACATCTTGGGACTTGGTTATCGTGGACGAGGCGCACGAGGGAACGCAGACCGAACTCGGCAAGGCGGTGATGGCTGAACTGGTCAAGGAGGATACAAAAGTCCTGCGCCTGTCAGGAACGCCGTTCAATCTCTTAGACGATTTCAAGGAGAACGAAATCTACACATGGGACTACGTGATGGAGCAGCGTGCCAAACTGGAATGGGACAAGACTCACTTTGGCGACCCCAACCCGTATGCGGCACTGCCAGCCATGAACATCTATACCTATGACCTCGGACGTTTGCTCAAGGAGTTTGTCGATGAGGACGTGGCTTTCAATTTCCGCGAGTTCTTCCGTGTGGACAAGGACGGCGGTTTTGTCCATGAACGTGACGTTTCCGCTTTTCTCAACCTGCTTACCAAAGAGGACAAGGAAAGTTGTTATCCTTTCGCCAGCGAAGAATACCGCAATGTGTTCCGCCATACGCTGTGGATGGTGCCGGGCGTGAAGGAGGCAAGGGCGTTGAGTGCGTTGTTGCAACGACACCCTGTATTCCAACATTTCCACATCGTAAACGTGGCGGGTGACGGCGACGAGGACGAGGAAAACCGCGGTGCGCTTGAGATGGTGAACGAAGCCATAGGCAAAGACCCGGACACGACACGCACCATCACCCTGTCCTGCGGACGCCTGACAACGGGCGTGAGCGTTCCGGCATGGACAGCCGTGTTCATGCTCTCAGGCTCATACAATACGGCTGCTTCCAGTTACATGCAGACCATTTTCCGCGTACAGACACCTGCCACCATCAACGGACGGGTGAAAGAGCAGTGCTACGTGTTTGACTTCGCGCCCGACCGCACGCTGAAAGTACTTGCCGAGACCGCCAAGATTTCCGCCAAGGCAGGCAAGACCTCGCAGGATGACCGCAAGACGATGGGCGACTTCCTCAACTTCTGCCCGGTCATTTCCATTGAAGGCTCGCGCATGGACAAGTTTGATGTGCCGCGTATGCTGGAGCAGTTGAAAAAGGTCTATGTGGAGCGTGTGGTGCGCAACGGATTCGAGGACAACAGCCTGTACAATGACGAGTTATTGAAACTGGGTGATTTGGAATTGCAGAAGTTTGACGACCTGAAACGCATCATCGGTCAGACCAAGGCTATGCCCAAGACCAATCAGGTGGACATCAACAACCAAGGGTTAACGGGAGAGGAATACGAGGAAAAGGAGAAGCTGGAGAAAAAGCCCAAGAAGGAACTGACCGAGGAGGAGAAGCGCAGGCTGGAGGAACTGAAAAAGAAGACGAAGAACCGCGAGGCGGCCATCTCTATCCTCCGCGGCATATCCATCCGCATGCCCCTGCTAATTTATGGCGCGGAGCTTGACGACGAGGACGATGAAATCACCATTGACAACTTCGCCGAGAAGATAGACCCGCGCTCGTGGGAGGAGTTCATGCCCAAAGGGGTGAGCAAGCAGAAGTTCAACGCTTTCAAGAAATACTACGACCCGGATATCTTCTGCGCCGCAGGCAAGCGTATTCGTGCGATGGCGAAAGCGGCTGACAAACTGAGTGTGGAGGAGCGCATCGGGCGCATCACGGACATCTTCAGCACGTTCCGCAATCCCGACAAGGAAACGGTGCTTACCCCGTGGCGTGTGGTGAACATGCACTTGGGCGACTGTTTGGGCGGCTACTGCTTCTATGACAAGGAATACGAGCATACTCTTGACGAGCCGCGCTTCATTGACCACGGCAAGGTGACGGCTGAGGTATTCACTTCTGATGCACGGATATTGGAAATCAACTCCAAGTCAGGATTATATCCGCTTTACATGGCTTACGGCATCTATCGGGCGCGGCTGAAAGACAGTACAATTTCCGCTGACACGTTGGAAGAACAGCAGGCGGTATGGGATAAGGTCGTGGCGGAGAACATCTTCGTGGTGTGCAAGACGCCGATGGCGAAGAGTATCACCAAACGGACACTGGTTGGTTTCCGCAAGGCCAAGACTAATATGTATGCACCCGGTGACCTTGTCAACAAAATTAAGAACCAACCAGAACTTTTCATTAAAAAAGTACATGATTTAGCTGGAGACAATATGAAATTCAATGCAGTAGTGGGAAATCCGCCATATCAAGAAGTTGTTGAACAGAAAGAGAGCTCTAATGGTCAAAAAGTAAGCATTAGTATTTTCCAATATTTTCAAATGATTAGCGAAAGACTTGGAAAGTACACATCCTTAATCTATCCCGGTGCAAGATGGATTCATCGTTCAGGAAAAGGACTTGAAAAATTTGGATTAGCGCAGATAAATGATTGTCATTTAATGATGCTGGAGTTTTTCCCATATTCTACAGACGTATTCAAGGATGTTGCTATCGCAGACGGACTGTCTATCGTGCTAAAAGATATGGATAAGACAGAAAATGGCTTTACATATCGTTATTCAAAAGAAAGTAAGGTTATATCCATACATGCAGATAATCCTGGTGAGGACTTGTTCCCACTCAATCCTAATGACGATGAGATTGTCAGGAAATTAGATAGGGCAATTAAGAAATACGGATGTTTGCACGACTCCGTTCTTCCTCGCAGTTTATTTGGAATTGAAAGCGACTTCGTTGAAAAGAATCCTTCCCTTGTTAGGGAATATAACGATGGAGATTATTTCAATCCAAATACGGAAATAAAGTTGTTTACCAATGACAAAGCTGGGAAAAGCGGCCGTGCTCGATGGTATGTTGTAAACAAGAATATCATATCTTCTGGAATGGAACACTTAGGACGATGGAAAGTCATCGTTTCAAGTGCGAATGCTGGAGGACAAAAACGGAGTAATCAAATAGCTGTAATAGACAATCATAGTGCGTTTGGACGTTCGCGAGTAGCATTGAAAACTTTTGAGACCGAAAAGGAAGCACGTAATTTCTTCAAATATGCAACCAGCGAAATAATACGCTTTGCTTTCTTAATGACAGATGAATCATTAACTTCTTTGGCAAAGAAAGTTCCAGATTTGATAGACTATACTGCCAATAACGGCTTAATTGATTATAATGAAGATGTCAATATGCAGTTATACAAGCTCTTTAATATAGATGATGTACAGCGACAGTACATAAAAGAAGTGCTTACATTAAAACTTTGAAAGATTATCTTTATTGTGAGAACCCAGAATTCAGGGAATATAACTTTTTATTTTTTTTCTGAATCATTTCGAGAACAGTGCCATAATTTGACACTGTTCTCGAAATTTTTCTACATCATCATTCTCTTTAATCTCCCTTTTTATGTATATGAGGTTTAAGGGATGGAATGTTGCCAGGAGTTTTCTTATTATCTCTCTGTCGCCTATCGGGTTTTCCCGTTGACTTAGCAATTCTTTTTGGACCAGGTTTTATTCCCATAATACTACTCGTTTTAATGATTAATATACTTTCATCTACGACTTGTTATACAAAAAATATGCCAATACAACGACCTGACAAACTTTCATCATACATACAGGTTAAAAATACATTTTTTACATAGTCATACATGAAATGTTTTTATGCTATAAATTTAATTTTGCCTGTGCATACAAATCCATACCAGGAATATCATCATACCGAGAAGCTAACATCTGTCGTAATCCAAACAGGCTCTAGTTTAACAAGGCGTTGTAAAGTGGCATATTAATTGCATATATCTTTTT
>ERZ827043.2823-NODE-2823-length-13871-cov-3.809713_pt1 | contig 13871 bp, 12 predicted proteins | sample MGYA00519923_ERZ827043 | MGnify/ENA primary metagenome ERZ827043 (study PRJEB31778, sample SAMEA3449251) | human gut metagenome | biome: human gut; feature: human-associated habitat; material: faeces | place: United Kingdom | collected 2010/2012 ...
GCACCCCGGCAAGGTTCTCGATCTTTGCAAAGATGCGGATCTGCGGCGCACCGGCCTCGGCCAGCGCCTGCCGCAGGGCAAGGATGTCCTGTTTCCCGCGCACGAAGGGCAGCATGACCCCGGTGACGCCGCAGGAAGCTGCGATGCGCAGGTTGGCAAGGTCCTCACTTGTCAGGGTGGGCATGGGCACCGACAGACCCGGGGCGGCAATGCTCTTGCGGCTTTGCAGAACGCCGCCCCGCAGTACGGTGCAGACCAGTGCATCCGGCCCGGCGGCAGTTACTTCCACCAGCAGCTTGCCGTCATCCAGCAAAAGCTGCTGCCCGGGGCGGGCTGCCTGCACGAGCTGGACAGGGCAGGGGATGCCGCCTGCACCCAGCTGTACCGTGCCGCCCTCCGGCAGGGTGACCGGGCTGGCCAGCCGCCCGACACGCAGTTCCGGCCCCTGCAGGTCGATGAGCAGGTCCGGAATGCCGACAGCGTGGATCATTGCCAGCCAGTCAGCGTGTTCGGCCAGCGCCCCGTGGGAAAGGTTCATGCGCAGGCCGGTCATGCCGGCGTCCACAAGGCGGCGCAGAGTTCCGGCACTGGCGCAGGCCGGGCCGATGGTTCCATAAAAATGCATAAGAGGTCCCTTCTTTCATAGATTGCGCAGGTGTTCCTGCAAAAAGCTGCACAAAAGCCGGCCACAGGGGTGCTCTGCGGGCTCCGGCTGCAAAAAGGCGGCGCAGATGGGCGGCATGCCGTCCAGTGCCACGTCCTGAACATTGTCCATGCTGTGGTCGGAGGTGATCTCCAACCGGTCCAGGGCCAGACCGTTGCGCTCCTGGGTGCGGTAAAGCACTTGATAGTATTGCTCGCCGATCTCTACCTTCGGGCGGGCACCGGCCTGCCGCAGGGTATTCCACAGCGGGGCCAGCGGCTCCGGCGCAAGGCCCGGCACCAACAGCAGCTGGCCGTCCAGCTCTGCCGGGGCGATGCTGCTGCGCCCCCAGAACGGGCTGCAGCGGGGCACCAGCAGGGCCGCAGTGTGCCGGGTGAGCGCGGTGCGGGCAAGCCCGGCCGCGCAGCCGCCCAGGTCCATCACCAGCCCGGCGTCCAGCGTGCCGTTCTGCAATTGTGCACATACGGCGTCGTTGGAGAGCAATGTGGTTTCCAGCGGGATGCCCGGGTATTGCTGCCGGAACTGCTCCAGCACATTCCCCAGCATGGGCAGGTAGCTGGGCACCAACGCCACACTGATGCCCAGCCGCAGGGCGGGGGACCGGATATCCTGATACGCCTGCGCGCACATCCGCTCAAATTGCTCCACCACCGGCGCGGCCTGCGCCCGGAAGCGCTGGCCCTTTTCGGTCAGGGCAAGGTGATTGCGCACATTGATGAACAGCGGGCCGCAAAGCTCTTCTTCCAGTGCGGCAATGCTGAGGCGCAGCGCCTGCCGGGACAGATACATCCGCCCGGCCGTGCGGGTATAGTTCAGGTCCTGACACAGGGCCAGAAAATAGCGCAGCTGCTGAATGGTCATGGGAGGTTCCTTTCCAGAAATAAAACGCAAGTTTTACTTGATGCTTATAGGGATATTATATCTTCTTTTTCTTTGCTTGTAAATGTGATACTTTTAACAAGAACGGCAATAAGATTTTGTCGATACGAAGATACGAGCAAGAAAAGGAAGAAATTATGATGGAAAAGATCTCTCGTAAAGGATTTCTGAAAATCGCAGCAGCCGCTGCCATGAGCAGCGTCACCGCAGCCGGTCTGGCTGCCTGCAATGCAGCCAGCAGCTCCACCGCTGCTGCATCCTCCGGTGCAGCCGGCATCTACACCCCTGGCACCTACACCGCCACCGCCAAGGGCATGAGCGAGATCACCGCCACGGTGACCTTTGACGCTGCCAGCATCACCAAGGTGGAGCTGGACCTGTCCGGCGAGACCGACAGCATCGGCCAGGCCGCCAAGGACAAGCTGATCGAGCAGGTGATGAACGCTCAGACCAGCCAGATCGACGGTGTGACCGGTGCCACCGTGACCAGCAAGGCTGTGCAGAACGCTGTGGCCGACTGCATCCGTCAGGCCAGCGGCGGTGCCATCAACCCCGCTGAGCAGACCACCGAGGAGACTGCCTCCACCGCCGACTGGCTGGGCGAGGAGCCCGAAGTGGCCGAGAGCGACATCAAGCAGACCGTGGAGTGTGAGGTGCTGGTGGTGGGTGCTGGTTCTTCTGGTACCTTTGCCGCTGCCGCCGCGGCCGAGGCTGGTGCCAAGACCATCCTGATCGAAAAGTTCGGCCACGACATGGCCAGCGGCATCCGCGACACGCTGGCTGCCTGCGGCTCCAAGCAGCAGCAGGAGGACGGTGATGACGTGAACAAGAAGGACGCTGTGCGCTACCTGTGCAATTGGAGCCAGGGCTATACCCGCCGCAGCCTGGCACAGGTGTGGGCAGACCGCAGCGGTGAGACCATCGACTGGTTCACCGACGTACTGGCCGAGAGCGGCATCGACTTCCGCCACGAGATCGACGAAAAGCGTGACAACGACAACTACGAGGTGCTGGACGTGGGCCACAGCACCCAGTACGGCGACGAGTACAGCGAGCAGCTGACCATGGACGCCGTGCTCAAGCACGCCGAGGCCGACGGTCTGGAAGTGCAGTACGAGATCACCATGGTCAAGCTGGAAAAGGACGGCAACCGCGTCACCGGCTTGATCGCCAAGAATGCCAACGACGAGTATGTGCGCTACAACGCATCCAAGGGCGTCATTCTGGCCTGCGGCGGCTACAGCGGCAATGAAACCATGATGAACGCCCTGCAGCCCCAGAGCGTGGAGCAGACCTGCATCAACTATTCCAAGCCCGGTGCCAAGGGCGACGGTATCAAGGCCTGCCTGTGGGCCGGTGCCATCATGGACCAGACCCACACCTCCATGATCTTTGACCGCGGTGCCATCAAGCCCGACCAGGTGGGGGAGTACGGCAAAGCCAACGACGGTGCCCTGTTCTGGATGGGCAGCCAGCCGTTCCTGAAGGTGAACCTGAACGGTGAGCGCTTCATGAACGAGTACATGCCTTACGATCTGGTGCTGCACGCTGCAGCCAGCCAGCCCTACCACACCTACTGCACTGTGTGGGACAGCAAGTACCCCGAGGATGTGGAGCGCTTTGCCACCCACGGCTGCAGCCGTCTGTACCCGCATGTGAACGGCACCGCTCCGGTGTTCCCCATTGAGTACATCGAGGGCATGAACGCCGATCTGCAGGACCAGGGTTACATCGTGCAGGCCGACACCGTGGAGGAGCTGGCCGACAAGCTGGGCCTGCCCAAGGACACCTTCACCGCAACGGTGAATCGCTACAATGAGCTGGCTGCCAAGGGCGAGGACGAGGATTACGGTAAGGAGGACTATCGTCTGTCCACCCTGAGCGAAGCTCCCTTCTACGGTGTGCGCCAGTCCGGCGGCTACCTCATCTGCACCATGGACGGCATCCAGATCGACGACAACATGCACGCACTGGACCACGACTTCAAGGCCATCCCGGGCCTGTATGTTATCGGTGACATGAGCGGCAACTACTTCTCCGGCAGCTATCCCTGCCTGATGGCTGGTGCCGCCGCAGGCCGCAGCGCCACCTTCGGCCGCCTTGCCGGTCAGAACGCTGCCGCCGGCATCTGATCCGGAGCGCCCGCAACACGACACGCTGTGTGAAGCAATAAAAAATGCGAACGAGAGCAGAAATGCTTTCGTTCGCATTTTTTGTTTACAGAAAGAACGCTTATTCTTCCACGATGATCTTATCCTTGGCGTAGTCCAAAGCAAGCCCGATCAGCTCATTGCGGGAGCGATTTGTTTTTCCAGCAAGATCATCGTAGAAATCGACGATTGACTTGTCTACGCGAATCGTAAATGTAACAGGTTCGGAGAGCTTTTTAATTCTGAGTTCATCCATTATTATCACCCCAATACTATTATGAGGTGAATTTTGCTTGAAATGAATGCCATATTACGGTTCGTAAATGAACATAAAGCGGTATGATATATGGTGAGAACTGATCTTGCTTCCTGAATGCGCCGGAATGTGCCGAAAAACAACACATTCTGGGAATTGCTGCACAGAGAAACAGGAGGTACGATCAAACCGTAAAATAGCCGGGTGACCGGCAAACAGAGGAGGATGTGTGCGATGAAAAAACAATTCCGGATTCTTGCAGCGGCACTGGCCCTGTGCCTGAGCCTGTTGTGCTGCCCGGCGGCCTTTGCGGCGGTGGACAGCAGTTCCTGCCAGACGGTACCCTATGCGCAGGCAACGTCTCAGCCGCTGGGACAGCCTATCACTATTACCGGTACGCCCAATTACAGTGCGGCTACCAGCAACGATACTGCATTTATTTTTGGCTTTGACACCGCCGACGGCGTGTGGTATGTGGCCGTGCAGAAGTCGAAATTTGATGCCTTCAAGGCGGCGGCCCCGGCACAGCAGATGACCCTGTACGGCGTGTATGCCGGCACACTGGACGTGAACGGCATGCCCATTCTGGACATCCAGAATGGCTCGGTGCTGCTGAACGGCACCACCAGCGACACGACAGCTTTGTACACGGCCGGGCAGAAAAAGCTGGATGCCCAGAAGGCCGCCGCTGCCGCCAGCAGCAAAAAGACCACGACCACTTCCGGCAGCAAGAGCACTGCCAGCAGCAAAAAGAGCGCGGGCAGTGCATCTTTCGGCCAGACGACCAGCCAGATGGTGTGGATCCCCACCCATGGCGGCAAGAAGTACCACAGCAACCCCAACTGCAGCGGAATGAAAGGCCCTGAGAAAGTGAGCCTGTCCACTGCAAAATCCCGCGGATTCACGGCTTGCAAAAAGTGCTACTGAGCATAAAAGAAAGGACCGCTGCGATCTCTCCGGAGGCCGCAGCGGTCTTTTGCGTTTTGTGGTAAAACTCAGCTATAAGTGATAAAAGAATTATCGCAAATATGATTAGATGATTTTGTAGAATTTTAATGCATCTCGAATTGCTGTTTCTTTTTCCGAAGGACATCTGGGTTGGCGATTATAATTGGATTTAGGCTTGTTATAATTTTCTCTCTTTTTTATACCACATTTTTCTTTCACCTGTGCGATATAGAGATTGGATACCTTCAACTGATGATGCTCCCACACATAATCCCGAATCTGATCGTAAGTCGCCTTGCTTTCTGCAGCAGTCACATCCAGCTCATCCATGCTCACTTCCACTTCAACGTGGCGGTCGACATTGAGTTTGGTCAAAAGGAGAACCGCTTCGCAATGCTTCGTCCTCGGGAACAGATCCACGGGCTGCACCTTCTCAGAGTGATAGCCGTTCTGCTCCAGCCAGGCGGCATCGCGGGCGGCGGTGGCGGGGTTGCAACTGACGTAGACCACCCGGCGGGGAGCCATGCGCACCACGGCGGAGAGGGTGGCCTCGTCGCAGCCCTTGCGGGGCGGGTCCAGCATCACCACGTCCGGGTGCAGGCCCTCGGCGGCCAGCCGGGTGGCCGCCTGCCCGGCGTCGGCACAGAAGAAGCAGCTCTTTGCGGCCACAGCATCCCCCATGCGGGCGGCGTTGGCCTTGGCGCTCTCGATGGCTTCGGGCACGATCTCCACGCCCACCAGCTCCCGGCAGTGGTCCACCATGGAAAGGCCGATGGTACCCATGCCGCAGTAGAGGTCCAGCAACAGGTCATCCGGGGTCAGCTGGGCGTACTGTGCGGCAATGCCGTACAGCCGCTCGGCGGCCAGCGTGTTCACCTGGTAGAACGACAGCGGCCCCAGCTGCACCGGAACCCCGCAGAGCGTATCTTCGATGTAGCCCGGCCCGTACAGGGTGTGGGTCTCGGTGCCCAGGATTACGTTGGTGTTTTTGCTGTTGACATTGAGCAGGATGGTGGAAATGTCCGCAAACTGCTCCCGCAGACGGGTGCACAGCGCATCGGCGTGGGGGAGGTTCGGGCGAGTGCACACCAGACACACCATGATCTGTCCGCTGTGCGCGCCCCGCCGCAGGAAGATGTGCCGCACCAGGCCCTGGCCGGTCTCTTCGTTGTAGGGCTGGATGCCGTTTTCGGCAAAGAACCTGCACAGTGCGTTGCCGATCTCATTCAGTACGCCGGGCTGCAATTTGCAGTCCGGGCAGGGCACGATGCGGTGAGTGCGCCCGGCGTAGAAGCCGATGCAGGGGTTACCGTTCTTGTCCAGTCCTACCGGGAACTGGACCTTGTTGCGGTAGCGGTCCACTTCGGGGGAAGGGCAGATGTCCAGCACCGGCACGTCCAGCCCACCGATGCGGCGGAAGGCATCGGTCACATTCTCCTGCTTGGCACGCAGCTCGGCGGTGTAATCCAGATGCCGCAGGCTGCAGCCGCCGCAGGGTCCCGCCACGGCACAGTCCACCGGAATGCGGTCCGGCGAGGGGGTGCGCAGATGGTCTAGAATGCCAAAGGCGTAGCGCTTGCAGTCCTTTACGATGCGCACATCGGCTTCGTCACCGGGGGCGGCACCCGGCACAAAAACGGTCTCGCCGTCCGGGCTGTGGGCCACACCGCTGCCGTCGCTGGAAAGCCGCTCGATGCGCAGGGTCAGGATCTGGTTCTTCTGTAAGGGCATGGGTCATAGTCTCCTTTGGTAGTGGAAATGCGCCGGGTCACGGCTGCGGTTCGGCGGGGGCAGCATCTGCCTGGGTGGCAAAATACTTGCTGGGCGGCACGCCCTTGGCGCGCTTGAACACCCGCGAAAAATAGAACTGGTCGAAGAAGCCTACTGACACGGCCACCTCTGCAATGGAAAGGTGACCGGCACGCAGCAGCTTGCAGGCTTCGTTGATGCGGTATTCGGTGAGGTAGTCGATGGGGCTTTTGCCCACATTGAGCATGAACACCCGGTACAGGTGGCTGCGGGAAACGCCCACGCTCTTGGCGACATCGTCAATGGAGATGTCGTGGGAGTAGTTGAACTGGATGTATTTGATGGCGTTGAGCACATACTGGCTGGAGGACGAGGTGGAGTGCGGCTTGCCGGCGATGGTTTCCTTCATCAGAGCGGCAATGAACAAATAAAGGTAACCCACCATGGCGGCCTCGTCCTGGGGCTGCAGCCCGCGGGAGGAGTAGATGTTAGCCAGGGCGGCGCGCATGCCGTCCGGGTCGCTGGTGTGGTGTACGGGGGCGTCGTCGGTAAAGGGCAGCTGGGCTGCCAGCTTGTGGGCGCAGGCACCGTTGAAGCCCACCCAACTGTACTCCCAGGGGTACTGCTCATCGGCGGTGTAGCGGATGAGCTGGCTGGGGCGCGCAAAGAACAGATCTCCGGTGCTGACTTGCCAGGTTCGGCCGCCTACCTCGAATTCGCCCTTGCCCGAGAGCACCAGGTGGATCAGGTAATGGTCACGGATGCCAGGACCCCAGGTCTTGGACGGGGCGCAGCGCTCAATGCCGCAGTTGAAGATGGAAAGTTCGATGTTGTTCGTGTAGTTCTGTTTGAAGGATTGCTTGTAAACGTCTGCCATGGCGGCTTGACCTCCCTCGTTGTCACGTCTTTCGACCAGTATACCACAGAACCGCCTGCAAATTCAACAAAAGTACATCTTATTCTTTGAGCCGGACGCCAAATTTCGCGCTTTTTCTTCGATAGAAATTGAAAAAACAGAAGGGATGCATTACAATAGACCTAACAAACCTACAAACACTGTTTGAATGTTTCAGGGAGGGATCGCGGATGGCAACCAGCGCACAACTCAGGGAACAGATCGCGGCAGGGAGGTGGGACGGACCCCTTGCCGCGCTTTACGGCACCGCCCCGCAGGAACTGGCCCGGCAGCGGGCGCGGTACTGCGCGGCGCTGGAGCAGTTCGAGCTGTATTTCGGCCCGGGGCGGGAGGTGCAGGTGTATTCGGCCCCGGGGCGTGCGGAGCTGGGCGGCAACCACACCGACCACCAGCATGGCTACGGGCTGGCGGCAGCGGTCACGCTGGATCTGGTGGCGGTAGCGGCCCGGAACACGGACGGCTATGTGCGGGTCAAGTCCCGCGGGTTCAACAAGCTGGATGTGATCGACCTGGCCACGGCAGAGCCGCAGGAAGGGGAGAGCACCCACTCGGCCAGCCTGATCCGGGGCATTGCCGAGGGCTTCCGTACGGCGGGAAAGGCTATTGGCGGCTTTGATGCTTACACGGCCAGCGACGTTCTGCGGGGCAGCGGCCTTTCCAGCTCTGCGGCCTTTGAGATGGGCATGGCCTGCATCTGGAACGGGGAGTACGCCTGTGGGTTGGATGCCCGGGCACTGGCCGGCATCTGCCAGTATGCGGAAAATACTTACTTTGGCAAACCCAGCGGTCAGCTGGACCAGCTGGCCAGCGCGGTGGGCGGCGTCATTTTTGCCGACTTCGCAGACCCGGCCGCCCCGCAGGTGGAAAAGATCCACGCAGACGGTCTGCTGCCGCCCGGCATGACCCTGTGCGTGACCGACACCCGGGGCAGTCACAGCGAGCTGACCGGGGAGTTCGCGGCCATCCGGCAGGAGATGGAGGCTGTGGCGGCCTGCCTGGGCGGCAAGGTGTTGGGTCAGGTGCCGGAAACCGATTTTTGGGCAGCACTGCCCCGGCTGCGTACCGCCTGCGGTGACCGCGCGGTGCTGCGTGCCATCCACTATTACGAAGAAAATGCCCGCACGCTGGCCCAGCGCCGGGCTTTGCTGGAAAAACGCTTTGCCGATTTTGCCGCGCTGGTGCTGGAAAGCGGGCGCGCCTCCTTTGCACTGTGCCAGAATGTGTACTGCGCCACGGATGTCCGGCATCAGGGGCTGTCGGTGGCGCTTGCGTTGAGCCAGAGCATCCTGCAGGGCAGCAGCGGCGCATGGCGGATGCAGGGCGGCGGCTTTGCGGGCACCATTCAGGCCTATGTGCCGGAAACGTTGCTGCAGCGCTACCATACCGCCATGGAGCGGGTGTTCGGCCCGGGCAGCTGCTATGTGCTCCGGCTGCGGGAACAGGGCGCAAGACAAGTGCTGTAACTGCAGAAGCAACAAAAAAGGGTCTGCTGCAAATTTGCAGCAGACCCTTTTCGATTTTTGATTCAAATGGACTCAGCGCAGCGGGAAGGAATTGGTCTCCTGCTGTGCTGCAAGATGCTGGACCGTTTCCGAGGTCGAGGTGCCCAGCCGGAAAATGGAGGATGCCAGCAGCTTGTTGTAGACACGGTAGCCAAACAGCACCACGTTCTTGACCGCTGTGAACAGCAACATCGGCACGAAGGTGACAGAGAAGGAAACGAGCCCTTCGCCCAGTGTAAAATCGTGCAGATGAAGGCTGCCCAAAAACTCATCCAGAGAATCCTTGAGTTCGCCGCCGCCCGAAACGGTCCGCTGTTCTTCCTCCGAAAGCACAGCATACGACGAAGGCAGTTGGAGCTTTTTCATGAACGAACACTCCTTTCAGGCAGAAACCCGAAACACTCAGGCGGCCAGACCTGCGGCCACGGAAGGATCCTGTGTGTCGGTATTCGTGGTAGTGCCAAACATAGAGCCGAACAGGTTCTTCAGCGACAGGTACATGCTGCGCACCTGTGCATAAGCGTAGTAACCGGCCAGTCCTGCCATGCCGACGGTGGCAACGCGGCTCCAGGTATTCATACGGTTCCAATTGTGTTTGACCACACCGGTCAGGCTCAGGCCGTCGGACAGACCCTCTTTGAAGGTATTGATAAAGTACTGGAAGGAACCCTGGCTCAGCATATAAACGCCGTTCACCACCACATTCATGGCGTAGGTGACCAGAACTTCGGGGTGGAAGGTAACGGTGTACTTGCCAACGTTGAAGTTATAATCGGCACCGCCGTCGAGGTAGGTCATTTCTTCTTCAGAAAGCACCGCATAGGAGGCGGGCATGAGCATTGCACTCTGGGATGTATGATCCATAGTGAGAAAACTCCTTTCACTCGTGAAATCCGCTCATGGGCAGACCATGTATTAACTGAATTGTAGCATATCTGCATAAAAATAACAAGAGAGCAGGGCCACCAAATTCATGATACATTTGTGAACGCTTTGTGAATATACCGTGGCAAAATAACGAACGATCGTAAAAAGGCTTGAAAAGGCGGCTCCGGCGGTCCATGAAAAAATGTCCTGTTCCCGTGCGAAAAAATGCCAAAAAGAACCGCCGGTCACAAGGCGGCAAAGCCTGTGGGCCAGCGGTAAAAAAGGGGAGAAGCTCAATGCTGGGGCTGCCGCTCATACAGGTCGGTAAGGGCGGCAATATGCCCGGCCAGGTCCGGGGGCAGGGGCTGGTTCAGCCGCCACTGCCAGTTGGCACCCTGGGTACTGGGGGTGTTGATGCGGGCCTCACTGCCCAGATGCAGCCAGTCGGCCAGCGGAATGATCGCCATGTCCGACACACTGGCAAGGCAGGCGCAGATCATGGCTTCGGTCAGTTCCTCAGGCTTGCAGCGCAGATAGCGGCAGGCATAGGCAACGTCCTCTGCACTGGCGTTGATGCGCCAGCCTTCCGTCGTCACATTATCGTGCGTGCCGGTGTACACCACGCTGTTGCGGTGGTAGGTGTGGGGCAGATAGTTGCCGGACTCGCGGCTGTCGAAGGCGAACTGCATGATCTTCATGCCCGGGTAGCCGCTGGCAGAAAGCATGGCCTTGACCTCCGGGGTCAGGTAGCCAAGATCCTCGGCAATGATGCCGCCCTCGCCAAGGTTTTCATGCATGGCGTTGATAAAATCGCGGTCAGGGCCTTTTTCCCAGTGGCCGCCCGCCGCCGTTTTGTTCCCGGCGGGAATGGAGTAATAGCTCTCGAAGCCGCGGAAGTGGTCGATGCGCACCACATCGTAAATGGAGGTGGCGTGCTTCATGCGCTGCTTCCACCACGCAAAGCCGGTGGCCTTGTGAACAGGCCAGTCGTACAGCGGATTGCCCCATAGCTGACCATCCGCTGCAAAGGCATCCGGCGGGCATCCGGCAACCTGCGTCAGGTGCATCTGGCCATCGGTCTGGAACAGTTCCGGGTGGGTCCACAGATCGCTGGAATCCGGGCTGACATAGATGGGAATATCGCCCACCAGACGGACGCCCTTGCCGTTGGCGTAAGCCTTCAGGGCGTTCCACTGGGTGTAGAAGAAGAATTGCACCGCCTTGTAGTAATCCACCGCGTCGGCAAGGCGCTGTTTTGCGGCAGCAATGGCTTCCGGTTTGCGGCAGCGCAGGTCATCCGGCCAGTCGGCAAGGCCGGCCTGCCCCTGTTCGGCCTTGACAGCCATAAACAGGGCGTAATCCTCCAGCCAGAAGCTCTGCGCCTCGCAGAAGGCTTCATAGGAGGGGGAGGGGGCAGCCAGCAGGCGGTCGGCTGCCTTTTTCAGGATCACAGGCCGCTCGTTGTACAGTGCGCCGTAGTCGATGGGGCCTACAGGCCGTGCGGCGGGCACTTCATCGGCCGTCAGCAGACCGACGTCGGCCAGCAGGCGGTAGTCAATGAAGTAGGGGTTACCGGCAAAGGCGGAAAAGCTCTGATAAGGGCTGTCGCCGTAGCCGGTGGGGCCGATGGGCAGGATCTGCCAGTAGGTCTGCTTTGCATCGGCCAGAAAATCCACGAATGCAAAGGCCTCTTTTCCCAGCGTACCGATGCCAAAAGGCCCCGGCAGACTGAAAACGGGCATCAAAATGCCGCTTGCACGCATAGTGTGCGCACCTCCTTAGCCCTTCACGGCACCTGCAACCACGCCCTCGATGATGTACTTCTGGCAGGTCATGTACAGGATGATGATGGGGATGATGGCAATGATGATGCAGGCCATCATGGGAGCCAGCTCCACACGGCCGTAGCCGCCGCGGAAGTACTGGATGGCCATGGGAATGGTGCGGTATTTCTTGATGTCCAGCACCAGAGTGGGCAGCAGGTAGTCATTCCACACCCACATGGTCTCGAGGATGGCGGTGGAGATCATGGTGGGCTTGAGGATGGGGAAGACGACCTTGAAGAAGATCTGAATCGGGTTGCAGCCGTCGATCATGGCAGCCTCTTCGATCTCGATGGGGACGCTCTTCATGAAGCCGGTGAACATGAACACGGCCAGACCGGCACCGAAGCCCAGATAGATGATGCAGATGTTCCACGGGGTGTTCAGATTGAGCTGATCAGCGGTCTTGGACAGGGTGAACATGACCATCTGGAAGGGCACGACCATGGAGAACACGATCAGCAGGTTCATGAACTTGCTCAGCTTATTGTTCACGCGGGTGAGGTACCAACCGGTCATGGAGCAGCACAGCAGGATCAGCGCCACACTGGTAACGGTGATGACAAGGCTGTAGCCAAGGCTGGAAAGGAAGCCCATCTTGGTGACACCGTAAACGTAGTTGCTCAGGCCCGCAAAGGTCTCGGCGGTGGGCAGCTTGAACACGGTGGAGGTGGTAAAGCTGCCCTCGACCTTCAAGCTGTTCAGCAGGATCAGCACGATGGGGTAGATCCACAGCAGACTCAGCAGCGTCATGATGACGGTGAGGATGTTATCCCACATCTTTTTCTGTTTAGGCATTACTGCTGCACCTCCTTGGAGCGGGTAAAGTGGAGCTGGATGAGCGAGATGACCACCACGATCAGGAAGAACACCACAGCCTTTGCCTGACCAATGCCCTTCCACTGGGCACCGGAACGGCCATAGAAGGTGTTGTAGATGTTCAGGGCCAGCATTTCACTGGCGTTGGCGGGTTCACCGGCGGTCAGGGCCACGTTCTGGTCAAACAGCTTGAAGCTGTTGGTCAGGGTGAGGAAGGTGCAGATGGTCACACTGGGCATGACCATGGGGATCTTGATCTTGAACAGGATCTCGCGGTCGTTGGCACCGTCGATCTTGGCGGCTTCGATCAGGTCGCCGGGCACGCTCTGCAGGCCGGCAACGTAAATGATCATCATGTAGCCGATCTGCTGCCAGCACATCAGGATGACCAGACCGATGAAACCAGCCTTGGCGTCCAGCGCCAGCAGGGGCTTCTGCAGGTTTGCCAGCACGCCGTTGAGCAGGATCTGCCAGATGTAGCCCAGAACGATACCGCCGACAAGGTTCGGCAGGAAAAAGACGGTACGGAACACATTGGTGCCGCGCATGCCGCGGGTCAGCAGCAGGGCAATGCCGAAGGCCAGCACATTGACCAGCACGGTGGACACCACGGTAAAGGCAGCGGTGAACCAGAACGCATGCATGAAGGTGGCATCGGACCAGATCATCTTATAGTTGCTGAGTCCCACAAAGGACACATTTTTAACGGTCGTGAATTTGCAGAAGGACAACCCCGTGCCCCAAATAAACGGCCAGACAAAGCCGATAATAAAGGCAATAAGGGTAGGCAGCACAAATACGGGCCAATAGCGCTTTATTGCTTTTTCCATGGAAAAGCACCCCTTACTTTCAAATAAAAAAAGCAGGGCGGGCGAATTTCGCCCGCCCCGCTTATCGGTGTTTTAAGGAATTATTTTTACGCGGCAGCGTTCAGAGCAGCCTCAGAAGCCCAGCCATCGACAAAGGCGGTGACAACGTCATCCCAGCTGCCGGTACCGGCGGCGTAGGCGGTCAGAGCAGAGCCGACACCGTTCTTCCAGTTCTCGGAAGGCATGGTGGAGAAGTTCCAGGCCACAGGGGTCTTGCCGGCGGCGGTCATTTCCTTATCGGCCTTGACGAAGACGTTGGGGCTCTCAACAGCATTCTTGAAGGGGATAACGAAGCCCATGTCGTTAGCCATGGCCTTGGTACCCTCGTCAGAGGAAACGCACCAGTACATGAAGTCGAGCGTTGCGTTGATGTCGTCCTCGCTGGCTTCTTTGTTGACGCACCAGTAGTTCTCGGTGCCGGTGCACAGG
>ERZ827043.2824-NODE-2824-length-13870-cov-4.160767_pt1 | contig 13870 bp, 7 predicted proteins | sample MGYA00519923_ERZ827043 | MGnify/ENA primary metagenome ERZ827043 (study PRJEB31778, sample SAMEA3449251) | human gut metagenome | biome: human gut; feature: human-associated habitat; material: faeces | place: United Kingdom | collected 2010/2012 ...
ATCATGTTGAGCGCCAGCACCATCGGTACGCGCAGCTCAAGGAGCTGGAGCGTGAGGTAGAGATTGCGCTCAATGTTGGTCGCGTCCACGATGTTGATGATGCCGTCCGGCTTTTCGTTCAGAATGAAATCGCGCGAGACGATCTCCTCCTGCGTGTAGGGGCGCAGCGAGTAAATGCCCGGAAGATCCACAACAGAGCAGCCTTTTTCATCGCGGATCTCGCCTATTTTCTGGTCGACCGTCACGCCCGGGAAATTGCCCACGTGCTGATTGGAGCCGGCGAGGGCATTGAAGAGTGTCGTTTTGCCGCAGTTCTGGTTGCCGACGAGAGCAAAGATCATTTCAGCTCGCCCTCCACTTCAATTTTTTGCGCCTCTTCCACGCGCAGCGTCAGCTCATAGCCGCGCACGCGGATCTCGATGGGGTCGCCCATCGGCGCCACCTTCTGCAAGGTGACACGGGTACGGGGCGTGAGCCCCATGTCCAACAGCCGGCATCGCAGCGCGCCGTCCCCACCGACCGCTGTGATGACAGCTGAGGAACCGATCTTCAATTCATCTAGTGTCATTGCCATTGCCTTTCTGTAAAGATTCATTTCCCTGATGAAAAAGCTAGCACAGCGGGTACGATTTTGTCAAGAGCGTGACAGGAATTTCCGAACTTTTTGCCGAAAGGCGGCGAAAAGACACCCCGGAGCGGTAAGCCGCTCCGGGGTGCCCCGTTCGATTTTGGAATGCTTACAGGTTGGAATGATTCTTACGGATTCTCGACATCCGTCTGGTCCTGGGGAGCACTCGGCTCTGCCGGAACACTCGGCTCTGCCGGAACACTCGGCTCCGCCGGAACACTCGGCTCCGTCGGGACGCTCGGCTCCGTCGGAACGCTCGGCTCCGTCGGCTCCTCGGGCGTAAGCGGGAGGACGTTCATCACATACATCGCCATGATCATCGCGAACTGCTCACGCGTCGTCACACCCTGCGGGTCAAGGACCGTCTGGCCATTGACGACCGCACCGGAGATCAGGCTCTCGGCAACCGCCCAGACCATGGGCTCCTGCGCGAAATCGGAAACCTTGTCCATGTCCGTAAACGCGGACAGATCACCGTACACGTCCACATCGCAGCCCTTGAACATCGCATATTCATGCAGGATCGTCGCAGTCTGTTCACGCGTTGCATCGCCGTTCGGGTCAAACTTGCCGTCGCCAATGCCGGCCACGATCTCGTTCTGTGCCGCCCAGATCACCGCGTTGGTGTACCATTCGTTATCCGCAACGTCGCTGAAGGGGTTCTTGCCGGTAACGGCAGGCTCACCCTCGAGCGCGTAAAGGATCTCAACGATCATTGCGCGCGAGAGCTTGGTCTCAGGCTCGAAGGTCGTGGCGCTCGTGCCGTAGAAGAGCTTGTGCGCAACGACGAAGTCGATCGCATCGTGCGACCAGAAGTCGACCGCCGGCATATCGCTGAAGAGATAGCCCGGGCAATGCTCGTCGCCGGGGCACGGGATGCTCATCGGATCCTGCTTCTCGCAGACCGTGCAGTAGCCGTCAACATAGTGGTGCTTGGCCGGGATACGCTTCTCGCCTGCCAGTATCGTGCCGCAGACCGTGCAGGCAACGCTGCCCACTTTGCCGTCCTTCGTGCAGGTCGCCGGAGTGATCTGCAGCGCCTGCGGCGTGTGCGGAAGCTTGGCAATCTCCGTCTGTGCGACAAGGATCTCGCCGCAGACCGAGCACTTGCTGCCCTCGGTCAGACCGGTCTCCGTGCAGGTCGCCGCGACGCCCGGAATCACTTCCGGCGTGTGCGGCTTGCGCGGGATGCTCTCGAGCATGATGTTGCCATTGTCGCAGGTGTAGGTACGCACACCGTTCTCGGAGCAAGTCGACTCCTTCGTCACGACGCCGGCATCCCAGGTGTGATCATACACGGCGCTCATGTTCGCGATGCGCGCAGTCAGCCAGGTGTTGAGGTCCTTGACGGCATCGGCATAGGTCGTGCCAACGGGCCAGAAGTGGTTTTCGTTGTTCGGATGGCCAACACGGATCAGCGGCCACTGCCGATAGTTCATCGCAGCGCTGGCCGAGACGCGATCGTAGTAGTCCTGAACCTTGCCGTTGTCGCCGACAAGCGCCTGTGCCTGCGCCAGGAACGTGTTGTGATAGTAGTTGCTCACCGCAGCGCGGAAGCCGGGGATCTTGGTGAGCGCCTCGGCGAGGTAACGGCTGTCAATGAAATCATTGTCCGCCGTGATAATGCCGGACCAGCCGCCGCCGCAGGTAGACTCCATATCCCAGACGGGGCCGGCGTACATGATGCCGTCCACGTCTTTATAGAAGAAGAACGAGGAATAGAACGCGTCGGAGTTGCCGGAGAGGCTCTGCATCAGGTAAGCCTGGACCAGAGAGGTCAGATCGCAGTACTCATAGTAGTACTTGCCGGTCTGCGCATTGTAACCGGTGTAGTTGCCATCGGCATCCTGCGCATAGACGGCGTCCTCAAACTCCTGATAGTACTCGCTGATGTAGGCCATGGCGTCCTTGCCGCACCACTCGGGGCTCTTGACGTTCATCGCCGAGCCCTTGCCGGTGATGAAGCCGCTGGCTTCGTCATACTTTGTGCCGTTGAGCTCGAGCAGGTAGCCGCCGGTGATGTTCTCCGGCTCGGTCAGACCGGTAGTATACTGATAGGTCTGGCCGTACTTGTTCTCGGCGGTCGCCGTGGAAGCGTTCTCTCCGTAACCGGAGTTGAGGTCTTCGTAGGCCTTCTCCATGTCGGTGATGTTGACGCCCGTCTTGTTGACGGCGTTCTTCTCACTGACGAGGTAAGTGCCGCGATACACGCCGTCGTAGTACAGATCCACCCAGTCGGAGCTGGCCGCGTACGGCATGCCGAGCGACTTGGCAAGATCCTTGAACATCTTGTCGCGCATGAGCGTTGCATCGTTGTAGTCAGCGAGCAGCGTCCAGGTCTTGACCTTCTCGCCGCAGGCGATGAGGTCGGCCTTACCGTCCAATTTGATCTGGTACGACTTCTTCTCGGCGTTCGTGAAGGTGGTGTTGCCGCGCGCCTTGAGCTGCGTGAGCGCACCGTCATACACTTTATTGCCGTCCTTGTCCACGGCAAGCAGATTGCCGGTCGCGATGTTGGACTTGCTGGCATCGACAAAGTCTCTGCCCTGCGCGGCCGGATCGGTGCTCGTGATGTAGAGTGCGCCGATGTTGGCCGACTGCGCGATGTGCACGACCACTGCCTTCTGTCCGTTAACGAGGACCGTAAGGTCATACAGGCCGTCCTGTGCGTCTGCCAGCTTGGTCACATTCACAGCAGAGCCGTCCATCGGCTGCGTGCCCTTGGCACCCTGCAGCTCCACGGTCGGGTTCGTGCAGTTTTGCGTGTTCACGGACAGGGCAAGCTTGCTCAGGTCAGCGCTGGCCGGCAGGAACAGATACTGATCCGCACCGGACTGCATACCGGAGATCGCCTGTCCATCGACAGTCGCTCTGATGTCCTGGAACTGCTCGGACGGTGCGTACTGATCGGCGTTGAGCGTCGTGGCCTTGATGATGCTGGAATAATGCGGGGAATTGTACCACTTGCCGTCAACCTTCGTGCAGCCGTACAGACGGAAGCTGTACTCCGTCGAGGGGTTCAGGTCCGTGGCCACGCAGCTGGTCTGCGAGGTCACCTCTATGACCTTCCAGCTGTTGCCGCCGTCGCTGCTGATCTCCACGCGGTAGTTCTCCGCGCCGGCAGCCGGGCTCCAGCTGAGGGTCAGGCGTTTCTGACCGATATCCGTCACTGCTGCGTCCATGACGCCCGCGGGCAGGATCTTGTACTGAGCAGACACGGTGCCGTAGTAATCGCGCATACCGCGGATCGTCACGGTGCCGAGACCGACCTTGGTGTTGTTGGAATAAGAAACGTAGCCGTCGACGTTCGCATCGCTGGTCTTGACCGTCAGCTTCTCACCCTCATAGGTGGCGGAGACGGCGCACAGCGCGTTCTTGCCATTGTAGACGGCGTAGCTCGTTTTGACTACGGCCTTGGAGATATCCTTGCCCACGAAGCCGCACTTCGTGCAGACATGGTTTTCATCCCAGTCATGGCCTTCGTACCAGAGGGCCGCACCGCGATAGGTTGCGTGGCAGGTCTTGCAGGTCGTCAGGTAGTAGCCGGCGGTCGTGCAGGTACGGGTATCGACCGTCTCGGTCTCGTGTGCGATGCCGTCATCGCCGAAGTGATACATCTTCTCGCCGATCTGCTGCCAGCCGGTGACATAGTCGCCAGCCAGGAAGTACATCTGCTGCTCGGTGCCCTCGACGGTCATCCAGCCGGTGTACTGCGCGTCCTTGACGTTGATCATCTTGCCGCAGACCGCGCAGGCGGACTCGCCATTCTGATAGGTCGTCAGCTGGTGGCCTCTCGAGCAGCGGGACTGTAATGTCGTAGAATCGACAAGGCGGCCGTCTTTGCTGTTGTATGCCGAGACAAGCATTTCCTTGTCGTTGGCCGTGACGTACATGATCAGGCCCTCGTAGTCCTGCTTCTTGCAGGCAAACGAGAAATCGGAGGTCATCGCATAGTTGACGTTTTTGGACTTCTCGCCCAGATCGCCGCAAATGAAATAGGTCACGCCGTTTTCCGTAACGGGCTCGCCGTCCTTGGCCATGATGCGTGCATAGGAGTGGTCATGGCCGGAGAAGACCGCGTCGATACCGGCGGCCTCTGCCGCAGCCGGGATCTGCTCATGGAACCGCTCGCTGCCGCCCTTGGTGTTCGTGTAATACGGCGGCTGGTGGATAGACAGAATCTTCCACATGCAGGTACTCTGCGCCGCGTCCTGCTTGAGCCATTCGCAGGCTGCGCTCAGGTCGGCGCCGTTGTTGATGACGGCAACATAGACATCGCCATACTCCACGGAGTAGTAGTCTCTGCTCGGGAGCTGAAGGATATTGCTGGCAGTGCTGCCGCTGAAGTCGCCATAGTACTCATGGTTGCCGAGCGTGTGGATGAAGTCCACGTTCGGGAACGTGTGGTTAAACGCCTCCTGCATCTCGGCCCACATGGCGTAGTTGGTGCCGTTGTCGACATAGTCGCCCGTCTGGAGGCCAAAATCGATCTGCTTGTCCTTGACGATGGTGCCGAGACGCTCGAGGATCGCGATGCTCTCGGCATCCGCCTCACGGTCACCGGACATCTGCGTGTCGCCCATGACGACGAAGGACGTGGTGTCCTGCGCAGCAGCGCTCGTGCGGAAACCGTGGGTCTCCGACCAGGTGCTGCCGTCGCCGACCTGGAACTCGTAGTCCGTGCCGGCCGTCAGGCCCGTGAGCTGAATGGTGTTGATATAAGCCGCATCCTTGGAGGTGGAGAAACCGGTGAGCGTAGAGGTGCCATCGGCCGTCTGCCAGGCATCCGCGCCCTTGACGCGGTACTGGACGACCGCTTTATCGGCCGTTGCGATGCCGGACAGCCAGCTGATGTTCTGGCTCGTGCTGCTGCTCTTGGATGCGTTGAGATTGATGCCGGTATAGCTCGTGCCGGCAGCGTCCGCCAGAACGGTGACCTTCGTCGCCTCGCCAACGCCCTTCGGGCCGATGGCCGTGAGCGTGCAGACCGTGCCGGCTTCCTTGGCCTTCATGGCATCGGTCGGAAGCAGGCCGTTGGCATCGGTCTTGCCGATCTCGTTGCCGTCGAGATACACGGTCACGCCGGCGGCGGGATTGCCGTCTTTTTCATAGACCGCGATCACGCTGGACATGCCGACCGCCTGCGGGCCGGGCTGGATGCTGTAGTACGCCGACAGCGGCAGACGCACCGCCGCCTGGGCCGCCGTGTAGGTCTTGCTGTTCGCTGCGGTGAGCGCAATGTTGGACACCGTGTACGTGAACTGGTTGACCGTCGTGTCCAGATACGGGTTGATATTAAATTTCAGCGTTGCCAGCTCGCCCTCGACCGGCGTCGCCGACTCAAGGTGCAGCGTCAGCATGGCCTTCTTAAAGCCGGTCTTGGTGTACACCAGTTTGCCGGTCACACCGTTGGCATAGGTCACCGTCGGCTGACCGATGTCATCGTTGAGGTTGAGCATCGTGATGTCCGCAGACCGGATCTTGCCGTCCGCCGTGACCGTCAGCGTATAGTCGCCGCCGAGCGGGACAAAGTTCGAGCCGCTGACGCTGACCGTAGCCGTGTCCTGCATATCACCGGCAACGACAAAGGCCATGGTCTTTTCGACCGTGTTGCCGAATGCATCGGACACGGAGACCGTCATGGTGTGCTTGCCGTTCTGGAGATTCAGACGGACAGTCGCATTTGCGTCGGAACAATCCGCTGACGTGATCGGCTCGCCGTCGATCTTGACCGTCGTCGCCTGTGCGTTGATGCCGGAGCGGTTCTGACCGTCCACATCATGGTATTTTGCGATTGCTTCGATCGAGTTGGCGTTGATGACGGTGGCGCCGTCGCTCGTGAGCGTCTGGCCGTTGACCGTCATTTCATCGATGACCGGGTTATCCAGGTCGTCGAGGTTTGTGCCGTAAACAACGCGCAAATTATCGAAGTACACCGTACCATTGCGTTTGCCCGTAGGCATGTTTGCCGGCTGATATGACAGCCAAAACGCACCCTGTCCAGGGATGATACTCAGGGGATGCTCCGGATTTTGATACTGCCAAAGCGACTGAATATCCGTAGATTTGCAATACATCCAGCCAGACCACGTGATTTTTGGCGAGGTGCTCTGTGCTGTCAAGTAACAATTCTTAAGGCTATAATCGCTTCCGTCCCAGTAGAAAACGTCGCAAGCAATAATATAATCCGGCGTTCCTTCCGGAGCATAGACCCAAACACCGATTTCTGTAGGATAGCCCTCAATCTTTATTTGATCGCCGCAATAGCGGACGTAGTAGTTGGCGTTTGAAATCCCGTTGTAAGAGGCATAGTCATAGTCCAATTCCAAGGAGTATTCGCCGAAGCGAACCTGTCCGCCTTCCGCTGCTGTAGTCGTTTTCAAATTGCCGCAACCATACTCATCCATGGCTCCATTCGGCCAGAGATAATAGGTATAGCCGTTGGCGCGGAAAATGTCTGCAGCCGGAACTGAGCAGTCCCAGTTGCCCGTGAAGCGGTAGGGCGCTTTGAGCTCCACCGTCGTCGGATTGTCGGAATACGTGCCGCTGGTCGTGACCGTGATCGGGGACACTTTGCCAATATAGCCGCCATCGGGATTCTGACCGTGGTCCACAAAGTAATCACTGCCCCAGTGGTAGTGCGCGCAGGTCTGGGGCTGGCCGTTGATGGGCTCAAAGTCCATGAGCGTCACCGGCAGCTTGCCGATCTCCACGCTGATCTCCGCCGTCTTGGCGTGGTCGTTTGCGTAAGTAACCGTGACAGCCGCGTTCATCGTGCTGCTGCCGGTACCGGCCACGAACGTATTGCCGTCCATGTGGCCGACATCCTTATCCGACACGCCATCCGTTTTGGACTTGATTGTCCAATCGAAGTCACCGGCCTTGTAGACGATATCCATACCTTTGCACTTGGCCACGAGACCGAGATCCGACGTGGCACCAAAGTCCAGCGAGGCCGATGAACTGCCAAAGTACAGATCCGTAATGTCCGCGATCTTCACAGTCGTCGTGCCCTTGACGGCGCCATCCACAAGCAGGCGGGCCGTTACATCGCCCTTGTAATTCTTCGCGGGCGTGAACAGGCCATTGGCATCGATCGTGCCGCTCTTAGCATCTGCGACCGCCCAGGTCACATTCTCCGGGAGCTCGGCATGGCCGCCGTTGGCGTCCACACCGATGGCCGAGAACTGGATCTGGCTGTTGGGCGTATAGATCGTATTGTTCGGAGAGAGGGAGGCATGATCGAACACGCCGTCGCTCTCCGCCGTGGAGACCAGCAGCAGCGCGCTCGAGACCGTGCGCTCCACGCCGTCGGACGGGCGGTTGCGGATCTGGAGGTCCGTGGTGCCCTCGCGCTTGGTGGCGCAGGTAGCGGAACCGCCGCCGTCGAGGTAGATCGCATTCACCACGCCCTGCGCATACAGGAACGAAACCACCTCATCGATCGTCATGCCGACAGAGTACGGGCTCTGGCGGCCGTCGGCCATAAAGGTCACGACCGTGCCGTCCGCCTTGATGCCGATGCAGTTGCGCGGCATGAGGTCCGGATTCCCGTCGTAGCATGGCTGTCCATTCTTGATCAGATAGAACGGGCCGGAAATCGCTTCCAGAACGTCGGAGCAGTCCGCCCCGGCGTCACGGATGGCATAGGTACCGTCCTTCAAAACCGCAAAATACGGTTCCCACGTGCCGCCGTTGCCCGTCTGGATGACATTGCCCTCCATGATCAGGTAACCGGTCGGCTGCGCCGTCTGCATGTTGTAGTAGTCGCCATTCATGGCCATGATGACGTTGCCACCGGTGGCCTTAGTATAGTTAGCCGCCTGCAGCGTCGTCTTTTCCAGGCTCCAGGTCATGTTGGCTGCCTTGTCCTTACGGGACGTAGGTGTGCTGTTTTCTGTATAATAACCGTTATACGAAGCCTTGAAAGTTGCCTTCGCACCCGGTGCGATCGTCGTCATAAAGCCGGCGATCTGCGCATTGCCTTCCTTGGTATTCAGAAAGACATCAGATTCCGTCACGCCGTCAACCAGCGCGTAATCCGTCTGACCAACGACGATCTTGTCACCGGCGGGCTTGACGGGGTCTACGGTGTTCACAGCCAGCGCCTGCGGGGCAATGAGTGTCAGCGTCATCAGGACAGCCAGCACAAAAGCCCAAGCTCTGTTTGCGAATCGGGTCGCTTTCACGACTCACATCAACTCCTTTTCTGTGTTTTTCTCTCTAAATTTGTCAGTTCAATATGTAAAAAAAGAAGAGATGAGGTTTTCCCATCTCTTCTTTGTGCTTTAGGGACCTATGATTTGTCTATTAGCAACCGAAGTCCTGATAGAAAAACATTTAATTGGCAGTGAGCTGCTTACTCCGCAAACGCGTTGTACAGGAACTCAACAGCCTCAGCACGAGTGCAGGTCTTGTCCGGGCTGAACGTGGTACCATCGTTGGTGCCGACAGTCAGGCCGTTGGCCCATGCCCACAGCACTTCGTTGTAGTACCAAGCGCTGGCCGGAACGTCAACGAACGGCATATCGTCAGTCGCGCCGTTCGCCAGCAGGCGGGCGATGAAGCTGATCATCTCGGCACGAGAGCAGTCCTGGTTCGGGCTGAACGTGGTGGCAGTGGTGCCAGCAACAATACCGCTATCAACAGCCCACAGCAGGGACTCTTCGTACCAGAAATCATCGGAACCGGAAGCCGGAACATCGGTGAAATTCACAGTCTTGATCGTAGCCTTCGGCTGGCCGGCAGCGTTCCACAGGAACTCGACCATCTCGGCACGAGTGCAGGTCTTGGCGGGCTCAAACGTGGTGGCAGTGGTGCCAACCGTGACGCCGTTTTCAACGGCCCACATCACGGAATTATAGAACCAGTCGCCTTCCGCAACATCAACGAACTTCGGGCCAGCGGGCACGGTCGGCTGCGTCGGAGTGGTCGGGGCAGTCGGAGTGGTCGGAGTGGTCGGAGTGGTCGGAGTGGTCGGAGTGGTCGGAGTGGTCGGAGTAGTCGGGGTGGTCGGGGTAGTCGGGGTGGTCGGGGTAGTCGGGGTAGTCGGGGTGGTCGGGGTGGTAGCACCGGTCGGGGTGGTAGCACCGGTCGGGGTAGTAGCACCAGTCGGCGCAACGGCCGCCAGTGCTGTCGTGGCGAGCAGGCAGACTGCCACCAGAAGCGTCAGCACGACTGTCAGGATTTTTTTCTTGGACATGCTTTCTTCCTCCATAAATAAATTTTGGTTGCAAATTCTTGCCTTGGACGACACGATCGCCGCATTTTTAAGCTAGGTAGAATTTAACACGGTTATCGTATCACAACGTATAGTATTTTGCAACCCCATTTTGGACAAAAAACGAAGTTTCCCGCGGTTAACTCTACCCGCAAGGGTAAGTAGAAACAAAACCGCGGCTGCAAAATGTAAATTACGGAAAGCATGCACATTTTCCCTGTCGATTTGGTTTGACACACGCTCGCGCACACTTATATAATATCATGTCATCTCATGCATATCATCCCGGAAATGCCGGCGGCAGATGCCGTTTTGATGCCGAAACGATGTAATTTTGACCCGAAGGAGGCGGTAGCATGATCCAGATCCTGATTGTGGACGATGAAAAGCCGATCTGCGACCTGATCCAGATGAGCCTGACCCGCGCGGGCTATCACTGCACGTGCGTATATGACGGGCTGGCCGCAGCGGACATTCTGGAACGGAACGTATTTGATCTCATTTTGCTTGACGTGATGCTGCCGAACGCCGACGGCTTCGAGCTCATGGAATATATCCGCCCGCTGGGCATCCCGGTCATTTTCCTGACCGCGCGCGGCTCGGTCGACGACCGGGTGCGCGGCCTGCGCATGGGCGCGGAGGATTATATCGTCAAGCCCTTTGAAGTCGTGGAGCTGCTCGCGCGCGTGGACGTCGTGCTGCGGCGCTACAACAAGACCGATGCCGTGATCGAGATCGGCGGGCTGCGCATCGACACGCGCGCCATGCAGGTCTGGCGCGGTACGGAGGAAATCAGCCTGACGCACAAGGAATATGACCTGCTGCTGTTTTTCGCGCGCAACCCCGGCACCGCGCTCTACCGCGAGACGATCTACGAGCACGTCTGGGGCGGCGAGTACAGCTACGGCAGCAAAACCGTGGATCTGCACATCCAGCGGCTGCGCAAAAAGGTCGGCTGGGAAAACCGGCTGCTGGCCGTGAACAAGGTCGGCTACCGGCTGGAGGTATGAGCGCATGAAGTTTCGCGCAAAGCTCACCATTGCCATGGTGCTGCTGCTGTCGCTGACCTACGGCATCGGCGGCAGCCTCATGATCGCGCAGTCGTTTTCCGCGTCGATCGACCGCGAGCGCGACGCCGCCGTGCAGACCTACCGCATGGTCGTGGACGTGCTGGATCTGCTCGGCGACAACGCCTCGCCCGGCACGGCGGCCAACACCGTCGCGCTCGTGCTGCACAAGCTCGGCAGCGGCGGGTCGAGCACGGCAGCGCGCATCCGATTCGGCGCACAGATGACCACAACGGGCGACACCGCGCTGCTCGACGCCGCGCCGGAGCCGTCCGACGGCGGCGACGGGCTCACGCGCATCGTGCGCACCGGCAACGGCCGGCACTACCTCATGCTCGGCGCCACGGCCGACGGCACGACCGTCCAGCTCGCGTTCGACGTGACGGAGGCCTACACCGTGCGCCAGACGCAGCAGCGCGCCTACCACACGACGTTCGTGATCCTCATCGCCATCGGCGCGGCCGTGTCGTGGGTCACGTCCTATCTGCTGACGCGCCCGCTCGGCACACTTTCCCGCGCGTCGCGGGAGCTGGCGCGCGGCAACCTCAGCTACCGGGCGCCCGTGCGCTCGCGCGACGAGGTGGGGCAGCTGGCATCCGACTTCAACCGTATGGCCGGGCAGCTCGAGCAGAACGTCAACCGCATTCAGGAGAGCATGGCGCTGCAGGAGCGGTTCATGGCCGACTTCTCGCACGAGATGAAAACACCGATGACCTCCATCATTGGCTATGCAGACCTTTTGCGCAGTCAGGTGCTCACACCCGACGAGCAGATGGACGCGGCAAACTATATCTTCTCCGAGGGCAGGCGGCTTGAGGCATTGGGGCTGAAGCTGCTGGACATGCTCTCGCTCGACCGGTCGAAGCTCCAGCTCGTGCCCGCGAGCCCGGCCGACCTCGTGGCAGGGCTTCTGGAGCATCTCAAGCGCGTGTACGCCCAGAAGGGCATCGCCCTGCAGTACCGCACGGCGGAGGGCATGTGCTTTCTGGAGCCGGACCTATTTAAGACCCTGCTTGTAAATCTGATGGACAACGCCCGCAAGGCGCTCGACAACGGCGGCTACATCTATGTCTGGCAGGAGATGCTGCCCGACGGCTGCCGCGTGCGCGTGCTCGATAACGGCCGCGGCATCCCGCCGGAGGCGCTCGCGCACCTGACGGAGGCGTTTTACCGCGTGGACAAGTCGCGCTCGCGCGCACAGGGCGGCGCAGGCCTCGGCCTGTCGCTGTGCAATGAGATCGTGCAGCTGCACGGCGGCACGATGCAGTTTGAGAGCCGTGTCGGCAACGGCACGGTCGTGACCGTGGAGCTGAAAGGAGGCCGCATATGAAGCCGTGGATACGCACCGCGCTGGCAGTCGTGCTCGTGCTGGCGATCGCGGCGGGTGGATTTTTCCTGCCAAACCTTATGGCCGCGCGGCTCGACCGCGCGGATCAGGACACGGCGTTTTCCCTCAGCACCGGCGACGAGCAGGGTCCGGCCACCGTTCTGCGCCGGAAGCTGACCGACGGCATGCAGAACCTGTTTTACGGCGCAGAAGAGCCCGTCGAGCTCGACGAGAGCGCCGCGGCGCACACACTGGCCGAGATGACGCAGTACGCGCAGGAGCTGCTGGGCGCGCTGGAAAAGGACAGTGCGCTGTTCGGCGGCGGCTTTTCCGTGGAGGAGGGCGCGACCGTCCAGTACGCGAGCTACGGCAGCGGCTTCATCCTCTGGGGCATCACGCTGAGCAATCCGCGCGGCGACACGGCGTCCTTCCTGCTCGATGATGCGACCGGCTGCGTGCTGGCGCTCAGTTATACGTTTTCGGACAGCTATGCCTTCCAGATCCGGCAGAACGACCTGTGGGATTACCTGCTGCGCGTGTTTGAAACCCGCGTCGGCGCCACGGTCGCGGCCGCGCTCGGCGTGCCGTACGACGAGGTGCAGATCCCGATGCCGGAAGCGGCGAAAAAAATGCTCGGTCTGCGCACAAGCGGTGGAAACACCGTTCCCCTGCAGCTGCTCAACGCCGGAAACGAGGGCAGTTACAACGACGGCATGGACAGCAGCATCACCGACTACCTGCAGTTTTATGACCCGGACGCCGACACGGCCTTTTCCCTGCCGGCGTGGCGCGTGGAAAATACTTTGTATTTCAACGCACAATGATGCCGTTTCGATGCCAAAGCGTTGCCGGACGGATCACAGTCTCCGCTAAGATGAGGTCATACCCGCTTCGCGGAGACTTTTTTCGTCAGGAGATGTCCATCATGCAGATACAGGATCAGCCTCACATTGGCGTGCTCGGCGCAGACCCGGCCGCCATCACACAGTTCCTGCGCCGCGTGCAGGCGCTAGGCGGAGAACACGCCGTCCTGCTGCCGCTGAGCCCGGCGGCCGTGCCGGACTGCGAACCGTATCTGTGCGGAGCGTCCACACAGCCGCCCCTGCCGAAGCTGCACGCAGCGGCGGAGGTGCTGGCCGCCTCCGGCTGCACGGTCATCGCCGTGCCGGACAGCGCGGGCATTTTCTGCGAGCAGCTTACGGCAGCGGCCGGCGTCCCGGTGCTGAGCACCGCGGGCGCCGCACTGCCACAGCTCGTCGGCAAGCTCCGGCAGCGCGCGAGCGTGCTGTGTACGCCCGGCGTGCGCGCCGCCAATGTCTACGGTCTCGCCGCGCGGCGCTATGGGCTGCACTGCAGCTACCCCGACGCGCCCGTGCAGGCGCTGCTCGGCTGTGTGCAGCCGGAGAAGGCGTGCAGTGAGCAGGTGCTGCGCTCGATCATCGAGCTGGAGCTTGCCCGCGGCAATGACTGCGTCGTGCTTGACAGTGCACAGCTATGCGCCGCGTTTGCGCACTTCGGGCTCGCCGCACGCTATCCGCAGGCGGCCGACGGCATGGAGCTGCTGGCGCAGGCCGCGCTGCTGCAGAGCGCTGCGGCAACCGGCGTCCGCCGCGCATAAGGCAGGAAAG
>ERZ827043.2829-NODE-2829-length-13846-cov-5.920818_pt1 | contig 13846 bp, 10 predicted proteins | sample MGYA00519923_ERZ827043 | MGnify/ENA primary metagenome ERZ827043 (study PRJEB31778, sample SAMEA3449251) | human gut metagenome | biome: human gut; feature: human-associated habitat; material: faeces | place: United Kingdom | collected 2010/2012 ...
TGGTGGATGCCTACGCCCACTACTGTGAGGTGCTGTTCCAGCGCTTCCGGGGCAAGGTCAAGTACTGGCTGACCTTCAACGAGATCAACTGCGGTACCATGCCCATGGGCGCGATCCTCGAGACCGGCACGATCAAAGGCTTTGAAGGCTCCACCGCCGATGTGCCCGACAACAAGCAGGAGCGTTTTCAGGCACTTCATCACCAGTTCGTGGCCAGCGCCAAGGCGGTCAAGTACGCCCACGACAACTATCCCCAGTTCAAGATGGGCAACATGATCTGCTTCATCACCAGTTATCCGCTGACCTGTGACCCTGCCGATGTGATCGCCAACCAGCAGAAGATGCAGATTACCAACTGGTTCTGCTCCGATGTGCAGGTGCGCGGCGAGTATCCCAGCTATATGAAGCGCTGGTTCGCCGAGAACGGTATCACCATCCTGCAGCAGCCCGAGGACGCTGACATCCTGAAAGAAGGCACGGTGGACTTCTACACCTTCAGCTATTATATGTCCAACTGCATCACCACCCATAAGGATACCGAGGATGTGGGCGGCAACATCGTTGCCGGAAAGAAGAACCCCTACCTGAAGGCTTCCGACTGGGGCTGGCAGATCGACTCCATTGGTCTGCGCTACACCCTCAACGAAATCTACGACCGTTACCACCTGCCTATGATGGTGGTGGAGAACGGGCTGGGTGCTTACGATGTGAAGAGCGAGGACGGCAAGATCCACGACAGCTACCGCATCGACTACCTGCGCCAGCACATCGAGCAGATGGCCGAGGCCGTGAAGGACGGCGTGGATCTGATGGGTTACACCCCCTGGGGCTGCATCGACCTGGTGTCTGCGTCCACAGGTGAGATGGCAAAGCGCTATGGCTTTATCTACGTCAACAAATTTGATGACGGCACCGGCGACCTGAGCCGGGAGAAGAAGGACAGCTTCTACTGGTATAAGAAAGTCATCGCCTCCAATGGCGAGGATCTCTCCTGATTTTCTGGATCATCTCTGATATCGCGCGATTGTTGTAAAACAGTTTTTCCAAAAAAATGAGATAGACGGCCCGAAAAGAGGCTGGCCTGTCTCATTTTTTAGTCGCATTCTGAAAGTGTTATGAAACAGAAACGACAAGAACAGCATCAAATTCCACCTTTTCTGTCTGGCTTCTGACCCGAAGAAGTCCTTTTCCAAATTATAACGAGACAAACTGAAAACGCATCCTTTTCTACGAAAAAAATCAGAACGATCGTATGCGTCAAACCTTAGTTGCTCCGCAATATCCTGTTGAAAAATCTGTGGGAAGAATTTGACATTTTAAGGTTGCTTTTCAACGCGCACAAAACAAAGCGATGCCCCTTGTCAGTAACAAAGGGCATCGTTGATTATAGTTTTTTAGAACAGCTGTATGGTTACTTCACTCTTCAAGCCTTGTGGCTCGGTGGGCATATACTGCCCCAGAAAATCATTCATCCGGCGGCCAAGGGTGGTGTTCACCTCGATTTCCAACAAATTCTCCCCGGTGTGCAGGGAACCGGAGATTGCATAGCGGTAAGGCGGGCAGATCCGCACACCGCAGTCGGAACCGTTGACCCGGACAATGGCACCTTCCTGTGCCGTCAGGGCCAGCACGGCGGGCCGTGCGGCCTGTGCTTCGTTCAGCGTAAAGCGGAATGCATACCGTGCCCGGCCTGCAAACGCGATGCAGCCCGGCAGACGGTGCAGAGAGACCAGTTTTTCCAGCGGGAGCGGGGCACCATATTCGGCGCAGCCAGTGTCGGCATCGGCCAGCGAAACAGTGCATGCTGTCAAATGAATGCAGTCCGCCGGAACACCGGCAGGCAGAGCCGCCACCGCCTGCACCTGCAATGCAGTCGGGTCATCCGGCACCAGAATGCAGCGGGATTCATAAGGAGCCAGTGTCAGAGCAAAGGCATCCGGTGCTGCCGTCACAACGTTGGCAAAGGCATCGTATACAAAGGCTGCACCGGGCTTTGCACCGGTCACAGTGGTGCAAAGCGGCTGCGTGCCCTCATTCGTGAAGAAGTAGACATCACCGTCTGCCTGCCGAGCGTGGTAGTATCGCAGATATGGTGCCGCTGCGCTCAGATGCAGCGCAGGGATACTGTCTGCCGTAAGGGTCTCCACCAGCGCATCCAGCGTGGTGACGACCGCATGTTCCAGTACCGGTGCCGGACCGCCTTCACAGCAGCGAATGGGCAGACCGCCCACAAAATAAACTTTGACCCCAGCATCCAGATAGCGCTGTACATTCTCCAGCAGTGCAGCAGGCAGAGCCTCGGCGTACGGGATGACCAGCGCACGGAACTGCATGCCGTTCAGGTGCAGCGCACCATCCTTCGCGGTGTCCGCTTTCAGCACCTCACAGGGCACCAGCTCATAGTCGATACCATTGCGGGCCAGCCGGGCCGCTGGTTTCTGGGTGAGCATAAACTCGCCGCTCCATTCGGCTTCGGCCTGATACAGCAGCGCCACCGGAGCCACATGGGTGCCAGACAGCACTGCGGACATCCGGTTGAGGTAGTTGGCTACCTGCCGGAATTCCGGATATTGCGGATTATGGCCGTGGGCATAGAAATGCGGCGGGCAGTCCGGGTCCGGGAAGGGTGCCGCGTTGAAGGCGTGCGGCACAAACTGATTGATGCCGCGCACCAGCATATAGTCCGACAGCCACTTGCACAGGCGGTTGCCTTCGCCCCAGCCATAGGCACCGAACAGCTCACACATGGCACGGCCTTTCTTGGCAGGGTCCAAGTGGGCCAGACTTGCCCCCAGCTTGCCCAACATATAGGTAAAAAACTCGCCGTCCCAGCCGGGGCTGTGCATGCCCTTGAACATTCCCTCATCCATACCGGGCAGCAGTTGCTGGATGACCACATCGATACCGGACATATCCTGATGCGCCATGGCGCGGTAGAAATGCCCCGCACCATAGCCCAGACGAGCCGTGGCATTGTTGTCCTCGATGGTATGGCCGATGTGCTCGCAGTGGTGGGCATGGCACCAGGCCGCCAGAACACCATCAAAGTTGTCGCTGTACAGCTGGCTGACCAGATCCATATAGGTATACTGTGCCACATGAGCGCTCTCATCGCTGCTGCGCAGGAACAACAGCGGCAGCAACGCACGGATGTTCCCGGCAGCACGGTCTGTCAGAGCCGTTCCGGCCAGCTTTCCGGCCAGCAGGTTCTCCATGCCATCCCGCCAGGGCAGGTTCATGGCGCTGTTGTGGCCGATGGCGGCATCCTCCGCCCCGTGGATGTTGCCAAGCCGCGGCTCATCCGAGAAGAACCCGCGCAGCGTTTTGCCAAACTCCTCCCCAAAGTGGGCATAGATCGGCTCATAGACGGTATCCAGCAGTACCTTGGTCGCCGCCGAATCCAGCGGGTTCAGATAGCCTTCCGTCTGTTTCTCGCCGCCCTTGTAGCTGACAGTGATGACGTTCAGAGTCCACTGTCCATCCGGCAGGTCAAAATCCACGGCCACGCAGGGACCTTCCTTGGGGTTGCCGGGCAGCGGCTGGCCCATGGAGGAAAGCATGATCTCCCCCGTACGGGCATCTTCAAAAGTATAAACTTTGTCCGTCAGGTCGATGGTAGTAGTCGGGTCAATGGTTTCAAACGCGGTTTTGCGGCTCAGGGTCACAGCCAGGATTTTGTCACGCGGGTCGCGGAGGGCATACTTAAGAACAGCGGTCATGTTCTCCATCGGGCCGGCATAATCCAGCGTTTTGCAGCAGAGAAACTTTTTGCACAGCTCCGGGTGCTCCCGCTTGACCGCACCATCCGCAAAACCGGTGGGAAAGTGGCTGTCATCCAGGATCCACATCTCCATACCCGTGCGCTTTGCTTCGTCCAGCAGCAGGGCCAGATCCCGGAACCAGCCCGGACCGTTGAAATCCTTGTGCGGACGGGCTTCCACACAGAAGCCGCCGATGCCGCTTTCGCGGATCTTCTGCACCTCGCGGCGCAGTTCTTCTTCACTTTCTACGCCATGCACCCACAAAAAGGGATACAGAGCATTGGGGGTCTGTCCATGCAGGACATCACAAACGCTTTTCATGCTCGGGTCCTTTCCTTCCGTTTCACTCACTCTGAACATAGCACAGCACCCGTCCCTTTTGCAAGAGGCAGGTGCCATGCGGGAAATATTACGCTTTTTCGTCCGCGCTGGTCACAGCATAACTGCCGATTGCAGAAACCACAAAGGCAATGGCTGCGCAGATCAGGAAGCCCCAGAAGCTGATATCCAGACCTGCGGGGTTGATCATGGACGGGATACGGAAGATGCCGTCACCGCCCCAGGTGTAGAACTTGATGCCCAGGATACCACCGATGACACCGGCAACGCCGCCACCCACGAAGGCGCAGATAAACCGCTTGAAGTTGGTCAGGGCCACGGTATAGATGACCGGCTCGGTGATGCCGCACAGCGCAGAAGCCATGGTGCCGAATGCCGTTGCACGGGTCTCACCATCCTTCACCTTGAGTGCGTAGCCCAGAGCCACACCAGCCAGTGCCCAGACGGTCAGGCCCAAGATGGCGTTGACCGGGCAGTAACCCAGGGTGGTAAGGTTGTTGATGATGATGGGGATCATGGCTGCATGGACACCCATCATGACGAACAGCTGCCAGAACGCGCCCAGAACACCGCCGCAGACCACAGGCACCGCATGGTACAGCGCGTTGACACCGGTAGCCAGAGCATTGGAAACGCCTGTCATGACCGGGCCGACCACCAGCAGGGTGAGCGGCAGCGTGATGACCAGCACCACAGTCGGCACGAACATCAATTGCAGCATCTGCGGGATGATCTTTTTCGCAGCCTTTTCGATCCAGCTTGCCACAAAGACGGCCAGCAGGATGGGCAGCAGGGTCTGGGAGTAATCCAGCATCGTGACCTTGAGGCCGAAGAAGGTAAGCGTTTCCTCCGCGCCCACGAAAGCAGCCAGCTTCGGGTACAGCATCGCTGCGCCGATGACAGCAGCGGTATAAGGATTCATGCCAAAGACCTTGCCGGCCGAGAAACCGACGATGATGGGCATAAAGTACATCAACGCATCGGCCGCTGCATACAGGATCAGGTAAATGCCGTTGTCACTGGTGAGCACACCGAAGGTGGTCAGGATGGTCAGAACGCCCTTGATGATACCACCGGCGGCCATGGGTGCGATCATGGGCAGGATGCAGCCGGAAATGGCCTTGAAGAACTTGTTGAAGAAGCTGTCCTTCTTGACTACACGCATGCTTTCGGCCTTGGCCTTGCCGGCAGCCATGGCATCCTCCGTCAGGCCCAGCTTTGCCTTGACGACGGGGCACAGGTCAGAGACATAAGTACCGATGGGGATCTGGTACTGTCCTGCACCGTGCACAACGCTCATCACGCCTTTGATCTTTTTGACCTCGTCATCCTTGACGATGCTCTCGTCTGCCAGCACAAAGCGCAGACGGGTCATGCAGTTCGTCACACTGACAATGTTCTCTTTGCCGCCGACTGCCGCGATCAGCTCATCGGCAAATTGATCGTAGTTTTTTCTTGCCATGATCTTGTTCTCCTTCTCTTTGACATCTTCCAAAATACGCACAAAAACTTGACACAGCTGGCATTTCATTGTATGCTTGTGTCTAAATCGTACCTGTATTGTACCGTATCCGGCACGGTGTCACAATCTCAAAAGCAAACTCCGGTGCTGACAAAATCAAACTTTTCGTCGAACGATACTGGCAAAGTTTAAGACACTCACTGACAAAATCAAACCTTTTGGGAGGTATCTGCCATGCTGGCGCGTGAGGCATTCCGGGAAATGCTCTTTCCCCTCAGTGAAAAAGAACTGCACTACCGGGAGCACCCGGAGGATTCTCTGATCTATTTCAAAAATTTCCGGTATGAGGGCGAAGCGGCTGTTGTGACGGGTGCGGACAGCAGCGATGAGATCCTGTTTTTTCCGTCCCCTAAAAAACAGGCGGCCTCCAATCTGCATGGTGTGATCTCCCCCAAAATTGCGCCCCGCGTGCTGGAGGGAGGCAATCTGGCCTTTAACAAGCAGACCCGTTTTGGCATGGTGCCGCTGCACCGCCACAACTACATTGAAATGAACTATGTGTACTCCGGCACCTGCGTGCAAGAGATCAACGGCCAGACGGTTGAGATGCACACCGGCGATGTGACCATTCTGGACCGGGATGTGGTGCACCGGGTGTTGCCCACCGGCGAAAACGACATCCTGCTCAACTGCCTGATGGGGCAGAATTATTTCAAGGCAAGCTTCATCGAGCGGCTTGCCGCCAGTGGAGCGGTGCCGCGGTTTCTTTCCAATGCGCTGAACGAGCGCAACGATCACGACCATTATCTGCTGTTTCATACGGAGCGGTCGTATATTTTCCGGGATCTGTTTGAGTGTGTGTTCTGCGAATATCTGGACCCTACCACCTGCACGGCGGGTGCGGTAGAGAATTATATGAGCCTGATCTTCATCGAGCTGGCACGCTGCTATCAGGGCAATCAGGAACACGAATACCACAAATCCAACAAGAACTACCTCACCGAAGTGCTGCAATACATGGATGACCACTGCATCGACTGCACACTGGAAAGCACCGCAGCGCATTTTGGCTTCCACCCCAATTACCTTTCTCGCATGGTCAAGGAGGGCACCGGCAGCGCCTTCAAGGATCTGGTATCGGATGGGCGGCTGTCCCGCGCCGCCTTCCTGCTGTTGACCACCGAAGCACCTATTAGTCAGATCGCCAACCAGTGTGGCTATTCCAACCAGAACTTCTTTTATAAAAAGTTTCAGGTGCGCTACGGCTGTACGCCAGCTGTATATCGTGCCACTGGCGGTGCCCTGGCAGAAGATATACGTTGAAAAGCAGAACAGTTTTTTATCCGAAACATAGACTTGAAATTTCAGTATGAATGGGTAAAAACTTATGGAAGTGTCCGCTATGCTGAAAGCTTCCAATTTTTTCTATAAGTCCTACTATTATTGCTTTACCACAATAAAATACTCAAAACCATCTTGACGCACCTTGCAAACCATGATACCCTTTGTCACAAATCACATTATCGCAAGATAAGAAATTGGCTCAACCGAAACTTCATATTTGCGATATGCAAGCCAACGATGTTGCCGATGCATTGAAAAGTTGGCTTGCTATGAAAAGTGGTGGTTCTCACCGTGATAACCACCACTTTCAGTGAGTGATTGCCCCCAAAAGAACGTACCGCCCCACAACACACCCGATCGTTTTGCCGCCGTTTCACCCGACAAAATCCTTCGCCTGTACTGCGTGGGCGGTCTTTTTCTTTTCCGGGAAGCTGTACCTTGAAAATTTCATGAGCCGTCCGAATGTGATACCGGCTTTCCGGCCAACGCCGCTGCAAAACAGGGGCAGGAACTTCGTTCGGGTCAAACGGCGATCAACATACACGAGCAGCGGAACTCTCTACTTATTTTTGTGTCTTAACAATTCGGAAACAATTTTCGGAAATACGTTTTGAGCGCAGCGGTGGAGGGCAAGAACCGTCCCGTGGCCACAAATTTTCAATTCTTGAAAATGTTGTGCTCCACCGGGACTTCACTTCTTCAATGCATCTGCATTTCCGAAGTGATCTTGTTGGGGCGTGCCTGCCCCAAACCCTGCTCATATTCGCACCTTGCGGTGCGAAAGAACGGCGTGTCGTGCTTACATAACTTCACCGAGGAGTTATCGAACAGACAGGAGGTACAATGACCAAAACGAATGTTCAATCGACCCCTAGCAATTCCCAGCACCACGACACGCCGAACAACAAAACGCACATCATCAAGTTCCGAGTGACGGAACGCGAAAAACTGGAACTCGAATGTACTGCAAAACTCCTTCATCTCTCCCTGTCCACCCTCATCCGCCGTGCGCTGCACAGTGCGAAGATCGAGCGCACGGTTGTCGTTGCCGGCGGCGGAGAAGAAACCCTGAACGCCGTTTCCACTCTGCTTGCCCAGTGCGGCAAGGTGGGCGGAAACCTGAACCAACTCGCACGACACTTCAACTCCGGTGGTGCAGACACCGAGCAGATCCGGGCGAAACTCCTTGACGAACTTACAGACCTGACTGCCTTCCGGCTCAACGCCGAGAAAATTCTTGGTGAACTGTATGGCAACGCTCAAGCATATCGCCTCTAAGAATTCGGACTACTCCGCCATCGAAGCGTACCTGATTTACCAGCACGATGCGTTCACCGGGAAGCAGCTTCTTGATGAACAAGGCAGGCCCATGCTGCGGGATTCGTACATTCTGGATACGCTTGAATGCGGCGATTTCTCGTTTGCAACGGCCTGCCTGCTGGCAAACCGAAAGTACAACAAGAACAACCACCCCGATGATATTAAGAGCCACCAGTATATCATCAGCTTTGACCCCAGAGATGCAGCCGACAACGGCTTGACCATGGAAAAAGCACAGGCTCTCGGCCTGAACTTCTGTAAAGAAAACTTTCCCGGTCATCCTGCCATCGTCTGCACCCACCCGGATGGGCATAACCATTCGGGAAATATCCATGTCCACATCGTGATCGGCAGCATCCGCACACGAGAAGTGGAACGCAAGCCCTATATGCAGAAGCCTCGTGACTGGCGTGAGGGCATGAAGCACTCCAGCACAGCCCAGACCATGCGGCACCTGCGTGTCGCAGTCATGGAAATGTGCGAACACGCTGACCTGCATCAGATCAATCTACTGGAAGCACAAGGCGACCGTATTTCTGAACGGGAATACTGGGCACGGCGGCGCTGGCAGCAATGTCTCGACCATGCCAACGCCAGATTGCTTGCAGAAGGGAAGGCTCCCAAGCAGACTGTTTACCAGACGGAACTGGAAACTCTGCGCAGGCAAATCGACTCCGTGCTGAAGAAAGCCACCACCTTCGATGAATTTTCTGCATTGCTCTTGCAGGAACATGGCATTGCCGTGAAAGAGAGCCGAGGGCGATTGAGCTACTGCCCGTCCAATCGGGTAAAATTCATCACCGCCCGGAAGCTGAGCAAGAAGTTTGAGAAAGAGCAGGTGCTTGCCGCACTCGCTCAGAACATCCGGCTTGCTCCGACCGTCCAGCCCATCGCAGCAGACAAGCCCGATAAGATTCAGAAACTGGTGGACATTCAGGCAAAGCTGAAGCAGGGCAAGGGCATCGGCTACGAGCGTTGGGCGAAAAAGCACAACCTCAAAGCCATGGCACAGACCTTGATCCTCTTGCAGGAAAAAGGTCTGCTCAACGAGGATGCACTCGACCAGAGAATCGCAGAGCTTGACACCAAGTTCCATGAATCGCTGGCCGTAGTGAAAGACCTCGAAACCCGCATGGCAAACAACCAAACACTGCGCCGTTATGCTGCTTCCTACAAGCAGTACCGACCGCTCGCGCAGAAACGGAACGCTGCCAAATCCCCCGCAACCTTTGAAGAACAGCATCGTGCAGAGCTGACAGCATACCGGACAGCAGCAGCCTATCTCAAGGCAAACAACATCACTAAACTGCCAAGTCCGAACAAGCTGGAAGCGGAATACTGCGCTCTTGCTTCCGAAAAGGCCCAGTTCTATGAGCAGTACAAGGAAGCCAAGATCGAACTGCTCAAGCTGAAAGATGCAAAACAGAATGTTGCCCTGTTCTTCCGGGAGGACGAACGGACGCAACATCACGAGAGATAAGGAGTTGTGCGTATGATCAATCTGAAAATCGACCCGGAGTTCCAGAATCAGATCCCGCCGCTGACGGACGATGAGTACAAGCAGCTTGAAGAAAACATCCTCAAGGAAGGCAAGCTGCTCTCTCCTTTGATCGTCTGGAACAACACCCTCGTTGACGGCCACAATCGTTATGCAATTCTCCAGAAGCACCCGGAGATTTGCTTTTCCACCATGCCGCTCCGATTTGAAAGCAGAGAAGAAGTCCTCGCATGGATCTGCAAGAATCAGTTGGGGCGGCGCAACCTCACCCCGGAGCAGAAGCTGTTCCTCATCGGGAAGCAATATGAAGCGGAAAAATCCTCTCATGGCGAAGCCCGCAAAGAATCGCATGATGAAAATGGCCGATTTCACCGGAGTTCTCAAACTGATAACTCCGGTGAAGCCATGAAAACCTGCGAACGAATCGCAGAGGAAAATGGTGTAAGCAAGGCAACTGTACTTCGCGCATCGAAGTACATGAAAGGTGTTGAAATTGCTGAATCCCTGATTCCCGGTATGCGGGAGAAGATTCTGAACAAACAGGTAAAAGTCAGCAAGGCTGATATGCACCGCCTTGCACGAGCCAACTATGATGCCCGCGCACAGACCTTGCAGGAAATCCTGCACCCGGAACTGAAAGTTGAACCGAAACCGGATGCCGATGGCATCATCCGGGAACCGGGAAAGGCACCTGTATTGCCGTTTCAGAAAATCGAATCGGTTTACGACAGCGATGCTTACCCGGAAGAAGTGCGGCATGATTATGTCGCACTGGAACACGTTACAACACGTTTCCGCACAGAGTTTGACTATCTTCTGAGAACTATGCCAGACACAGCACAGCGAGAAGTCATTCTCGAAATCATCCACAAGCACAAGGAGTACCTTGCTTCGCTGGAATCTGCGCTCGCAGAGGATGAGCAGACAGCATAACAACAGGCACATTGTATGCTGTCAACAGAAATCCAAAGGAGTGTGCGTTTGAACAAAAAGAAAAAGTCCACAAATATTTCCCCTTACCCCGATGAAGCCATCGAACGACTGGCACGGGCATTCTATCCGGCGATCCTTGCCTGCTGGAACAGCGAGGAAGGTCAACGGGAATTTGCTGCATGGCAGGCGGAACAGGCTCATATCGCAACCAAAGAAAAACAGGAAGTTCCCGTCGGGGAACTCCCTGCCTTACTTATCGTGTGTGGATTTTTCAGGGTGCGTCCGGGTGGACGCGCCCTGTTTTTGTGTTTAGTCCTCTAATCCGTGGCTTCCCGCCACGTTCTTCAAATATTCCCCCGGTTCGCCGTTCAGAATCAGCTCAGCATACGCCAGCGGGTCATTATAGATGAGGTAGTCCAGTTCAGACCGCTGCGCAATGGTAACATCCAGCGCATCTTCGACCCCGGTGCAGTCGATGGAAATTTTTCTGCCATCCCGGAGCAGCAGCTCCACACAGCCAGTATCCATGTTGAACGAACAGGCTCTTGCATCGTACTTCATAATCGTGTCCTCCTGAAATCAGTGTTTGATTTGTTTCGGTCAATCTATGATTTCGGATTTCAGCTTCTGTCGGAAACCTCTATTGAACTTTCCGAAGAAAACAAAAAATCCGACCCCATCTCCTATCGGAAACAAGTTCGGATTATTTTTGTCTGGTCGGAGTGGCGAGACTCGAACTCGCGGCCTCCTGCTCCCAAAGCAGGCGCGCTACCAACTGCGCAACACCCCGGCATCCGGCGGCACTGCTGCACCGCCGGAATATAGTATATCGTTTTTGGAGCGGTTCGTCAATAGCGGCGTGGCCCTGCCGTGCCTTTAATTAAAGGAGCGGAAGCCCTTGCCGATGATCTCGCTGGAATTGACGATGGTGATAAAGCTCCGGGGGTCGTTCTCCCGCAGGAAGTTGCGCAGCTGCAGGGCCTGACGGCGGGTCAGCACCGTCACCAGCACGCTCAACTCGTGGTGGGTGTAAGCGCCGTAAGCCTTTTCCACGGTAGCGGAACGGTTCATTTCCTTGATGATGAAGTCCAGAATGGGCTGCGGGTTGGCCGTCACGATGGTGCACACCTTGCGCAGGCGGATGTTCTCGATGGCACCGTCCACCACAAAGCTCTTGCCGATCAGGCCAAGGATGCAGTAAAGGCCGGTGCCCATGCCGAACCGCCATGCCGCCGCCAGCACGATGAGGATATCGCTGACCATCAGGGCTTTGCCGATCTCCATAGAGGTATATTTTGCCAGAATCAGGGCCACAATATCCGTACCGCCGGTGGATGCACCGATGTCGAACACGATCGCCGCACCCAGAGCCGGCAGGAACACGGCGAACACCAGATCCAGCATGGCATCGCCGCTCATGGAAACGTTGACGGGATAGAGCCACTCGCACACCGACACAAAAAAGGACAGCGCAAAGGAAGAATAGATCGTCCAGCCCATGGTCTTGATGCCCAGAAAGACGAAGCCCAGCACCACCAGAATCAGGTTGATGATCCACATAAAGCCGCCCACGTTGATCTTAGGGAACAGGTCTGCCAGCAGAATGGACAGGCCCGAGGTGCCGCCAAATGCAAAATGATTGGGATTTTTAAAGTAAACGATGCCGACCGCCGTCAGGATCAGGCCGAGATTCAGCTCACCGAAGAAATTTAAATTCTTCAGCATATTTTTCCTGCTGAACGCTTCTTTTAAACTGTTCATGGGGTTCCTCCTATTTTAAACACGGCAAAATGCGCTGTATGCCATGCAAAAATATACTCTCCTTGCACGGCGGTGTCAAGGGATAGGGAAAAAGTTGTGGAAAATAACATCAATCGGAGATTTTTCGGATGGGAGAACTCCTTCAGTCAAAGCCTGACGGCTTTGCCAGCTCCCTCGGGGAGGGAGCCTTTGGCAAAGAGGAAAAGCTTTACCGTACTGCCAAGGGCCCCATCTCTGAGGGGGCTGTCACCGAAGGTGACTGGAGGAGTTAAGCTCCCCCTCTCGGGGGAGCTGGCGAGCGTATGCGAGACTGAGAGGGTTTTCTCTTGAAGAAATCGGCAGAATAGTGTATTATATAGTATTATGGAATATGTAGGCACTTTGTGCCTTTGACAGGGGGAAAACATATGGCAGATAAAAACTTTCTGACCGACATCATCGACGCCGATCTGGCCGAGGGCAAGATCCGCGAGATCCATACCCGCTTCCCGCCCGAGCCCAACGGCTACCTGCACATCGGCAGTGCCAAGGCCATCTACATCAACTGGTCCATTGCAAACCAGTACGGCGGCAAGTTCAACCTGCGTCTGGACGACACCAACCCTGCCCGCGAGGGTGAGGAGTACGTGAACAGCATCATCGAGGATCTGCACTGGCTGGGTGCCGACCCCAACGGCGGCATCTTCTACGGCAGCGACTACTTTGACAAGTGCTACGAGTATGCCGAAAAGCTCATCATGGAGGGCAAGGCCTACGTGGACGACCTGACCCGCGACGAAATGCGCGAGTACCGCGGTGCCGATGCCGGCAAGCCTTCCCGTCCCTCTCCGTGGCGCGACCGCACCCCGGAAGAGAATCTTGACCTGTTCCGCCGGATGCGTGCCGGTGAGTTCCAGGAGGGCGAAAAGACCCTGCGTGCCAAGATCGATCTGGCCAGCCCCAACATGAACATGCGTGACCCGGCTATCTACCGCATCAAGTACGCCGAGCATCACCGTCAGGGCAGCAAGTGGTGCATCTACCCGATGTACGACTTCGCACACCCCATTCAGGATGCCATTGAGGGCATCACCCACAGCATGTGCAGTCTGGAGTTCGAGAACCACCGTCCGCTGTACAACTGGGTCATCGAGAACATTTTCGGCACTGCCTTCCCCAAGCAGCGTGAGTTTGCACGCCTGAACATGACCAACACCGTCATGAGCAAGCGCTACCTGCGTGAGCTGGTGGAAATGGGCATCGTGGACGGCTGGGACGATCCCCGCATGCCCACCCTGTGCGGCCTGCGCCGCCGCGGCTACACCCCCACCTCCATCTTCACCTTCGTGCGGGAGGCCGGTATTTCTAAATCCGACAACCTGATCGACATGCGCCAGCTGGAAGCCTGCATCCGCAGCGAGCTGGACCTGACCGCTCAGCGCCGCATTG
>ERZ827043.2833-NODE-2833-length-13833-cov-4.751851_pt1 | contig 13833 bp, 9 predicted proteins | sample MGYA00519923_ERZ827043 | MGnify/ENA primary metagenome ERZ827043 (study PRJEB31778, sample SAMEA3449251) | human gut metagenome | biome: human gut; feature: human-associated habitat; material: faeces | place: United Kingdom | collected 2010/2012 ...
TTCCCAGCTTCTGCGCCAGGATCAGCTTGCCCAGCGCCACAACGCTCGGCGCCATATCCAGCACGACCGGAAGGTCGTCGGACGGAGCCGCCACGGAGATGGGATTTGTGCCCATGTAGGGCTCAGCGCTGCCGAAGGGCGCGATCTTGCCCTTGAGATTGGTGCAGGCAAATCCGATCATATCCTGCGCGGCAGCAAGCCTTGTGTAATAGGCGGCGGTGCCGAAGTGGTTGGAGCTGTGCACGCTTGCAAAGCAGCAGCCCGTCTCTTTTGCCTTGGCGATGCACCGCTCCATCGCAAATTTTGCCGCCGCCGCGCCCAGCGAGTTGCCGGCGTCCACGACCAGCGTGGAGGTCGATTCCCGCACGATGCGGATGTTGTTTTCACGCGACATCACGCCCGCGTCCATGCGCTGCATATAAACGGCCAGACGGCTCACACCGTGGGTGGACACGCCTGTCAGCTCCGCGTCGATCAGCGCGTCAGCCACCGCTTCCGCGCAGCTCCTCTCCACACCGGAGGCCGTCAGGACCGACACGCAGTAGCCCCGCAGCGCAGATGCTTCAAACCTTGGCATAATCTCCCTCTTTTCCGATGGTTTTTTGATTTCCCTGTTTGACTCTATCATAGTGCATCGCCGCGAAAAGGTCAAAGACTTAAATGTGACTATCCCTATAGCATTTTTACTATACCATGCTTGACGGCGCCGTATTTTTTGCTATAATCGAAGAGGAAAACGAGGTGATCTGGATGGTACAGGACCGGAATCCGGAATATTTTCTTGCCATTGCGTCCGAGAAAAGCATTTCGAAAGCCGCGGAGCGGCTGCATATCTCGCAGCCCTATTTGAGCCAATATGTCATCCATCTGGAAAAGGAATTCGGCGTCCGCCTGCTCGACCGCACCAAGTCGCCGCTGGCGCTGACCGCCGCCGGCAAGGTCTACGCCAACTATCTCGAGGACAGCTCGCAGCTCTACGAGCAGCTTTTGCAGGACTTCACGCGCCTGAACGCCAGCCGCCGCCAGACGCTCCGCGTCGCCATGAGCAACTGGCGCGCCAGCACGCTCCTGCCGAGCATCCTGCCCGCCTTTTCGCAGGAGCACCCCGAGGCCCATCTTGAGCTGCTTGAGCGCCCGACGAGCGAGATGTTCCGTCTGGTGGCGGACAACACGGTGGATTTTGCCATCATGAACACCAATCTCAATACGCCCGACTACCTGACCACCGAGACCATTCTCTACGAAAAGATCCTCCTGGTCGGCAACCGCGGCAACCGCGCCGCGCAGGCGCTTGCGGAGGCCTGCCGCGCGGGACGGGAGCCGGAGCTCTCCGTTCTCGAGCACGAGCGTTTTGTCCTGCTCTACCCCGAGATCCTGCTCGCCATGCGCGTCAACAACTTTCTCGAACGGGAGCATATCACCGTCGAAAACGCTCTCTACACCACCAACGCCACCACAGCGCTGAATCTGACGGCGGAAAACTACGGCTTCTGCTTCGTCAATGAGACCGCCGTCCACAACGCGCCGAACCGCGGCGAGCTGCTCTTCTTCGACCTCGACTCCCCCGACCTTGTCCACCCGCTGAGCGTGGTCTACAAGAAAAAGCGCCACCTTCTGCCCGCCGCCCGCGCCTTCGTCGATGCCGCGCGCCGCTTCCTGCAATCGCAGTCGTGGCGCAGCGAGTGCGACTGCCGCGTGGAGCACGGCCGTCCGGTATAGCACGGCAAAGCCCGCCTCCGAAGCGATGTCGGAGGCGGGCCTTGTTCATTTCTTTTTCTCGCGCGCCAGAATACTGGAATAAAAGCGCTCGCCGAGGCGGCTGCTCAGAAGGCCGCGCAGCGCCGTGCGCTGCTCGTCCGTCATGGCTGCGGTCGGCACAAGGTAGAGCTGATCGGCCGTAAGGCAGAGCATGAACACGCTCGAAATTTCGATGGCCGAGGCGAGCTTCGCGAGCGCGACCGTGTTGCGGAGCTTCTTCTCGGGGATCTCGACCGAAAGCTTGCCCGCGTCAAAACGCAGAACGTACTCCGTCCCCAGCAGCGACTCGTCGCTTTTGAGGTAGCGCAGCACGCGCTGCTCCTCGCGTCCGAGCAGCAAAAGCATCCAGACAAGATAGGCCGCCGCAATGTAGATCGGAAGGTAGCTCAGGGGAAAGGTACCCTGCACGGCAAGCACGGTGTAAAACGCCACCGCCAGCACGACGGCGATGCCCACGCGGAAGGTATTGCGGTTTCGCAGGAACATGGCGTAGAGCGACGCCTGCCGAAACACCTTTTTATTGACGCGGTAACGGATCTCCTGAGCTTCCATGGTTCTTCTCTCCTCGCTTGGATTCTTACGCTACAGTATACCGCGCGCCGGGGGCGCGGTCAATGAAAAAATATGAGGGTCCCTTTTCGGGGCCCTCATATTCCGTATCCGGTTCAGCGGAGCTTACTTCTGCTCCTGCTTGGCCTTGTGCTTGTCCATGATGAACTTGGGGCCCTTCTCCCACTTCTTCACGTTGACGAGAAGCAGAGCGACCGCGATCACAAGACCGGTGATATCCGTCAGCGTGCCGGGGATGAACATCAGCAGGCCGCCGGCGATGAACACGATGCGTTCAAGCCAGTTGAGCTTCCACAGCAGCCAGCCCTGGAAGCCGGCGGACATGATGGCAACGCCGATGATCGCGCTGATGGCGACGGAGATGATCTCGCCGACGCTGCCCTGCATCATCATTGCCGGGTTGTAGCAGAACGCGAAGGGCACCATGAAGCCGGCGAAGCCGAGCTTGCAGGCCTCGACCGCCGTGGTCATCGGGTTGGTCTTGGCGATGCCGGCGCCGGCATAGGCCGCGAGGGCGACCGGCGGGGTGATGGCGGACAGGCACGCGAAGTAGAACACGAACAGGTGCGCCGTCAGCGGGGCAAGGCCGAGCTTGATGAGGGACGGAGCGAGGATGGACGCCGCGATAACATAGGCCGCGGTGGTGGGCAGGCCCATACCGAGGACGATGCAGGTGATGGCGGTGAAGAGCAGGGACGGGAACAGCAGGCCGTGCGCCGCCTGGATCATCATGTCGCCGAAGATGACGCCGATGCCGGTGATGGAGACCATGCCGACGACGATACCGGCGCAGGCGCAGCCGATGACGATGGACATGGCGCTGAAGCCGGACTTGACCATGGCGCTGGGGATGGTCTTGAGGGTGAAGCGCTTCTTCTTATCGAAGAGCATGACCACGGGCACCGCGCAGGTCGCCCACAGGGCGGAGTAGAGCGGAGAATACTGCGCGACGAGCAGGCAGTAGAGCAGGACCGCGATGATGAGCAGGTAGATCCAGCCGTCCTTCATGACCTCGCGGCTCTTGGGAATATCCTTGGGGTCCATGAGCGTGACGTGTGCGATCTCCGTCTGAGACATAACGGCGACGGCGCAGCCCCAGTAATAGAGCAGCGCGGGAATGACCGCCGCGATGACGATGGCGATGTACTTCTGCTCGGTGAACGCGACCATCAGGAACGCGCCGGAGCCCATGACAGGGGGCAGGATCTGACCGCCGGTGGAGGCAACGGCCTCAACGCCGCCGGCGAACTGGGGCTTGTAGCCGCGGGACTTCATCAGAGGAATGGTGAACGTGCCGGTGCCGACGACGTTGGCGACGGCGGAGCCGTTGATGGAGCCCATCAGGCCGGAGGCGACGACCGCGCTGAGCGCGGGGCCGGACTTGATCTTACCGGTGAGGGAAATGGCGATGTCGTTGATAAAGTCGGAGCAGCCCGAGGCCTCAAGGAACGCGCCGAACATAACGAACATGAAGATGACCGTGGCGGAAACGCTCATGGTCGTGCCGAACAGACCGTCCAGGTCGGTAGCGAGGAACTTGCAGATACGCTCGAGGGAATAGCCGCGGTGCGCGATGGCCAGGGGCAGATTCGGACCGGCGAGCGCATAGGCGATGAAGATGAGCGCGAGGACCGGCATGATGTAGCCGAGGGTGCGGCGGGCGCACTCGAGGACGATGATGACGAGGCAGGCGCCCGCGAAGGTCGCCATCCAGGTCGTCTTGCTCAGGCGCTCGGTGAGGTGATGGACCTCGTCCTGCGCCATCCAGACGGAGACCCATGTGAGGACGACGAGGATCATATCAAACGTGCGGCAGGCGGCGCGGAAGGCCTTGCTGCCGGCGAATTTATCCTTGAAAACGTGCTTGTAAAGGGGCTGGGTGAGCAGGATCAGCGTGAGGGCGAAGCCCAGATGCACGCCGCGCTGCACGGAGTAGTCGAACAGGCCGAAAAAGCCGGTGTAAATATGGAAGGAGGTCATCAGGAAGGCGACGACGGAGGCCATCATAATGAACTTGTCGCCCTTACCCTCTTCGAGAGTTCTCGCTGCTGCCAGTTCGCTGTCAAGCGAGGCGACGTCGATCTCTTTGATTTCTTTCTTATCGGACATAAACGCATCCTTTCTGTTAAGTGGGGGGTCTTAACGAAACCTTAATGAAAAGGGGGAGCCGGAGTTGGGATGTCCCAACTCCGGCCAAAAAATGCTTTTCGCAGGGACGGTCAGATCGTCCTTTTGATCAAGTTTTCAGAATTCCTCGATTAGATGAGGCCCTGCTCGCTGTAGTACTTTTGGGCGCCGTCGTGCAGAGGAATGGGCATCTGGGTGCAGAGGAAGCTGGGATCGGTCATGTCCTTGAGCAGGGCGTTACCGGCAGCCAACTCCTCGGTGTGCTCGTTCATGGCCTTGCACAGATCGTAGACGAGATCCGCGTCCATATCGGCGGTGACGATGATGAGGCACTTGACGCCGAAGGTGTTGGCATCATTGTCCTGACCGGTGTAGGTGCCGGCGGGGATCTTGGTCTGGATGTAGGCAGCGTTGCCCGCGAGGACCTTGTCGATCTCCTCCTGGGTCATGTCGAGGACCTGGATCTCCTTGGTGGCAGCGAGGTTCAGCTGACCGCCGATGGGCAGGCCGGCGAAGCCGAAGGCCGCGTCGAGGATGCCGTCGCCGACGGAGTCGGCGCCGTCGCCGAGGCCGAGGTTCTCAAGGCTGGTGTTGCTGGAATCAATGCCCATGACACCAAAGGCGGCGAGGGTGGCGTTCTCGGTCGCGGAGGCCGCAGGACCGACGGCAACGCGCTTGCCGAGCAGCTCATGGATGTAGGTCAGGCCGGAGCTCTTGAGAGCCACGCCGCTGAGCACGGAGGTGTAGACCGCGCCGATGACGCGCAGGTTGTCCAGCTTGCCGATGTCGGCGAACTTGCCGGTGCCGTTGTAGGCGTTGAGAACGACGTCAGAGGTAGCGACCGCGACGTCGACCTCACCGGTGGAGACGTCCTGGCAGTTCTGGAAGGAGCCAGTGGAGGTCTGGGTGTTGCACTTCACACCCTGGACGTTGTTCGTCCAGACCTGGGAGACCGCAGCGCCGGCGGGGTACATGGAGCCGCCGGTGTCGGCGGTGCCGAAGGTCATAATGACGTTGCCGCGGGCGGGCTGCTTATCGCCGTCGCCGGAGGCGTCACCGTCGGAGGCAGGCTGCTTCTCGCCGCAGGCGACCAGAGCGAAAACCATTGCCAGTGCGAGGATCAGAGACAATACTTTTTTCATGCTGATATCTTCCTTTCAAAAATTTATATACCCGGCTTGCGCCGAATACGACAAAAAAGTTAAATTCTCTGTTCCGGCTCGGAACAGAGAAAAGACCACATGGTCTTTTTCGCGTACGCCGCACCCTCGTGCGGTATGTTTGGTACGTTCACAGCTTATTCATTTTTTATGGACGGATTATAATTCATACATCCTCGTCTTGTCAAGTCTTTCACAAGCATATTTTCCTGTTTTTTCGATGAAATTTTCTGGTCATTGTCATTCCGCACAGAAATACTTCTTTCTTTTTGTGCTATCAGTCACTTTCTCCTTTTGTTTTTTCAGCAAAATTCAAATTTCGCCGTAAATTTTTCATATTCTGCCGCGTTTTCGCGCCCGCGCTCCCCCTGTATCTGGGGCGTTCAGGAGATGTTTTCCGGCGTAAGGACTCCGTTAAGCGCGCGCAGCCCTTTTCGCGAGAGCAGCGGATCACACGCAAAATGCTTTTGTATGAATATTCATTCTTCTATACATCAATATTTTGCCGTTTTCTTCTTGTTATCTGCTATATCCCACCAAATCAACAGGTTTTATTTTACGCTATTACGATAGCATAGTCAATCGCAAACATCACTTTTTTGGAAATTTAGGATATCTGCACAGCATTTTTCGCCGTTTTTTGACACATCCTTGACATGATCCGTCCGCAGACAGGTCCCGTTTCGCCAGGAGTTGCAATATTTTGCGCATTGGGTTATAATGCAGACGACAATCTCTGTGCAAGGAGGAAACGCGATGAAGGCTAAGGTATATTTCTCCCGTGAGATCACGCCCGAGAAGGTCGTGGCGCTTTACCGTGCCGTGGGCCGCGAACTGCCGGGCAAGGTCGCCGTGAAGCTGCACTCCGGCGAGCAGGGCAACCAGAACTTTTTGGGTCCCGACTTCTGGCGGCCGATGATCGAGGCCGTGCATGGCACGGTGGTCGAGTGCAACACCGCCTACGAGGGCGAGCGCAACACCACCGAGAAGCACCGCCGCACGATGATCAAGCACGGCTGGAGCACGAATTTTGATGTGGACATTCTCGATGCCGAGGGCCCCGATCTGGAGCTTGCCGTTCCGAACGGCAGGAGTATTCAGAAGAACTTTGTCGGCAAGGACATTGCCAACTACGATTCCATGCTCGTCCTCTCCCACTTCAAGGGGCATCCGATGGGCGGCTTCGGCGGCGCGCTCAAGCAGCTCTCCATCGGCTGCGCGTCCTCCTACGGCAAGGCCTACATCCACGGCGCCGGCGAGCCCGAAAAGATCTGGACCGCCGACCACGACAGCTTCCTCGACGCGATGGCGGACGCCGCCTCGTCCGTGGCGGAATATTTCAAGGACAAGACCGTTTTCATCAACGTTATGAAGAATATGTCCGTGGACTGCGACTGCTGCGCCGTGGCCGAGGACCCGTGCATGGCGGACATCGGCATCCTCGCCTCGCTTGACCCCATCGCGGTCGATCAGGCCTGCCTCGATCTGGTCTACGCCTCCGACGATCCGGGCCGCGACCACCTCGTAGAGCGCATTGAGAGCCTCAACGGTGTCCGCACGGTCGAATCCGCGGCGGCGCTGGGCTTCGGCACGCGGGAATACGAGCTCGTGGAGCTGTAACATAAAACGCCATAAGGGAAAAGCACGGGGAGCCCCGTGCTTTTCCTTGTACATTATAATAGGTATGGGTCACAGGAACTTATCCAGCTCGCGCTCGACCTCTGGCAGCTTCTTCGGCGCGGGATGCTCGACGCGATAGCCGCCCTTGATGACCATGGAGAGCGTGCGCAGGGCCGAGAGATCCGCGAGCGGATCCTTCGCGCAGACGATCAGATCCGCTGCCTTGCCCGCCTCGATGGAGCCGGTCTCGCCGTCGATGCCGGCAAGCCGCGCGTTGAGCTGCGTCGCGGTGTGGAGCGCGAAGGCCGGCGTCACGCCGCAGTATTTCACGAAGTAGCACAGCTCGCGCCACATATCGTAGTGCGTGATATAGGGGCAGCCGGTGTCCGTGCCGAGGCCGACCGGAATGCCGTTTGCCAGATTTTCCCGCGCCATGGCGATGATGCCGTCAAAGACGACCTTGCCGTTCTCCTGCTGCTCGTAGGTCGCATGGGAGACGCTGCGGTCAAAGAGCGCGTAGGGCAGCGCGGGCGAGAGCGTCGCGACCTGGAACGCGCCCTTCTCCTTGTAGAGCGCGGTGATCGCCGCGTCCGGCTGCGCGCCGTGCTCGATGGAGTCCACGCCGTTTTCCAGCGCCACACGCACGCCCTCGGGGCTTTCGACGTGCGCGGCGACCTTCATGCCAAGCGCGTGCGCCTTATCGCAAGCCGCCTTCACCAGCGCGGGCTGCATCCGCAGCACGCCCGGCTCGCCGACGACCTCGGCGTCAAGTACGCCGCCGGTGATCATGAGCTTGATGAGGTCCGGCTTCTCCGCCGCGATCCGCTCCACATAAGCCGCGGCCTCCTCCGGCGTCTTTGCTTCGTAGGCAAGGGAGCCGGCCATGTGCCCGCCGGGCACGGAGACCGCCATATTGGACGCCACCACGCGCGGGCTGAGGATCTTTCCCTGCGCGGCCAGGTCGCGGATGATCGTGTCGAAGTCCGCCACGCCGCCGACCGTGCGGATGGTCGTCACGCCGCTGAGAAGCTCCGTCTTCGCGTAGCCCTCGCACAGCTTCACGCCGATGCGGCGCGTGAGCGCGTTGGCGGTGATGAGCTTCACGAGCTTCTTCGGGTCGCTCGCCTTTTTCTTCGGCTTGCCGGAGGCGGGCAGATGAACATGCAGATTGATAAGCCCCGGCAGCACATACTGTCCGCCGAGGTCCACGACCTCATAGCCCTCGCGGCGCGCCGCGGCATCGGCGACCGCGCCGATGCGCCCGCCCTCAATATAAATATCTCTGCCCGTCTGCGGCGTCATTTTCTCCGTGCCGTCGAGCAGCACGCCGTTTGTGAGCACATAGTTTGTTTCATTCCGGAACATGGCATTTCCTCCGCTCCTTCCGTGTTTGCCTTATCATACCACACCGCTCCACGGCCGGCAAACGGATTTTTTGCGCACTTCGTGCATTCTGCACAATTTCGGGCCGACATTGTTTGACCAAAAGCGGGTGAAAAAACCTTGCATCCGCCGTCGAATTATGGTATCATTACAATAGTTACAAATTGTAACCTTTGGTACCGTTCGGCGGCGCGCCCCGTCTGCGCCGCTTTTTCATGAGAATTTGAGGAGGATGCCCTATGAAACTGCGCCACGCGCTCCACGGCACGGCTGCCGGCCTGCTGCTGGCGGTCTGCCTGACCACCCCCACCCTCGCGCTCACCGGCGTTGTGGACGTCGGCGGCAGCGTTCTGCGTGTGCGCAAGACCGCGAGCACCGGCTCCGCCGTCCTCGATCAGTTGCCAAGCGGCAAACAGGTCGAGATCGTGGACACCGCGACGAACGGGTGGTACGGCATCCGGCTCGGCAGCGTGAAGGGCTACGTCTCCGCAAGCTACATCAAGCTGCTTGAGGAAGCTGCCCCCGTCGTCACGGCAGAAGTCAGCGCGGTGAGCGCCTCTGCCGCGCTGAGTGAGAGCACCTATGTCAAGGTCACCGCAGACGCGCTCAACGTCCGCACCGGCCCCGGCACCGACTATGCGGTCGCGGACGAGCTCGCGCAGGGCAAGGTCGTCAAGGTCCTCGGCGCGCAGGACGGCTGGTATCAGATCGGCAGCGGCTACATCGACGCGGCGTACACCGAGGCCGCCACCGCCGAGGAGGCGCTCGAGCAGCTTTACATCCGCGTCGTGCAGGGTCCGCTCAACATCCGCTCCGGCCCCGGCACCGGCTACTCCAAGGTCGGCTCCCTCGCCAAGGGCCGCTGCGTGAAGGTCGTGTCCGTCCAAAGCGGCTGGTATCAGATCGAGCAGGGCTACGTCAGCGCCGCCTATGTGGAGGAGACGGACTACACTCCCGCCGCCGCTTCGAGCAAGGGTCAGGAGCTTGCGAACATCGCGCTCCAGTACGTCGGTTACAGCTACGTCTATGGCGGGGCCAGCCCGCGCGTCGGCTTTGACTGCTCCGGTCTTGTGCAGTATGCCTGCGCACAGCTCGGCTACTCCATCAACCGCACCGCCTCCACTCAGTTGCAAAACGGCGTTACCGTCTCGTGGGACGAGCTTGCCCCCGGCGACCTCGTGTTCTTCAAGAAGCCCGGCAGCACCACCTCGAAGCCCGTCACGCACGTCGGTATGTACATCGGCAGCAGTCAGTTCGTCCACGCCTCGGACTACGGCGTCGGCGTCATTGTCAGCAACCTTTCCGACGCCTACTACACCACCGGCTATGTCAGCGCCCGCCGCATCGCGGTATAATGTCAAATCAAAACAGCAGGAGCCTGCGCAGCGCGCAGGCTCCTTTCCTTATGGCTTTTTTCTGTCACACCGGGTAGGCGCCGATGCGCGCGATCTCCGCGTCGCACAGCGCGCCGACCGCGTCGAAGTCCACGCAGGGTCGGTAGAGCGCTTCAAGCGCGTCATGCCCGCGCTTGGCGCGCTTGAGGGACGCGACCGCTTCCTCCTCCAGCGCGCGGCGGACACGGCGGATGAAGCGCAGGTGCGCCTTTTCGGCGCGGGTCAGCTTCTCCTCCGCCATCGCGTCGACGCGCAGGCGGCGGTAGGGCTTTCCTTCATAGCGCACGCCCTCGCCGGTCGTGACGAACGCAAGGCCCCGCGCGGGGATCAGCAGATGCGCGATCTCCGCGGGCCGCAGCGGGTCGCGGCAAGCCAGAACGTCCTCCCCCGCCTCCAGCGCCGCGTCGCGCAGCCGGCGCAGCACAGGCGCGGCAAGGCCGTAGCTGTCGCACAGCTCATAAACACGCGGGCAGAGAGCGTCCACGCTGTCGAAGCGGCACACCTTGCCCTGACAGGTCAGTCCGCCGAGAAAGACGTCCGCCGCGCGTCCCCGCGTCTCTCCCCTGCCCTTGAGCTCGCGCGCGGCGATCCCCGCCGCACGGCGCAGCAGCTTTTCCTCGTCGAAGTGCGCGCGCACCAGAGCGCGGCGCTCCGCGTCCACGCTGCCGAGCGCCCGCAGAACATGGTACGCCTCGCGGTAGGACGCGCGGTAGGCGTCGGTCAGCGCCGTCAGGCCGTTCGCGACCTCCTTTGCCGCCGCGCTGTCACAGCACTGCGATAGGTCCACATAGCGCTCATGCGCCAGCGCGTACCGCGGCTCGAGGACGTGGGGCGCGGTGCCGTCGACGATGGCCGTCCGGATGGCCGGAGCGATCACGCCGTCGAGTGATTCGGGATCGCCGGAGCAATGGATGTACACGGTCTCCAGTCCGCGCTCCTCCAGCGCTGCGGCCGCGCGGCGCATGAAGGTCGATTTGCCGCAGCCGGGAGTCCCCTTGAGGATGATCAGATCGTAAAGCCTTGCGTCGAGGAGCTGGTCATACAGCCCATAAAAACCCTCCGCGCTGTTCGCGCCGAGGAAAAAATGCGTCTGTTTCATGGTCCGCCTCCAATGGTCTTAGTTTCTATCTCAACCTATGCGCGGCGGCGCGTCCATGTTTGCGTGGACGGAAAATGTTTTGCACAAAAAGGAAAAGCGCCCGTCACGGACGCTTTTCCTTTGATTTTTTCAGATGCCGAGCAGCTGGCGCTTCTTCGCCGCGAACTCCTCCTCGGTGAGCACGCCCGCGTCCAGCAGCGCTTTGTACTGCTTGAGCTCCTCCACGGTGCTCGACGCGCCGCCCGCCTGCGCGGGGGCCGCAGTCTGCGCCGCGGAGGCGGCGCCGGTCTCCGGCGCGCCGGGGGCGATAAACTGCATCAGGTTGCGCGCAAGGGTGTGCAGCTCATTGACCTTCTCGTCGTACTTGTGCAGGAAGGAGTCCACGCTCGGATAGTCGTTTTCAAATTCCGGCGCGTCCAGCTCGTTGCGGTAGGATTTCCAATAGGGATGGTCCAGCTCCAGCTCCACCACAAACTGACGGAACGGCGAGGACTCGCGGAACTCGGGCTTATGGAACTCCAGCTCGCGCTCACGCTCGCGCCACTCCTCGTTGGTGCGGTCGAGATACTGCACGCGCTCGGCCTGCATGATGCGCTCATAGTCGCTTCTCTGCAGCTTGAACTGCTCGATGCGCGGCGCGAGCAGACGGACGCGCTCGGGGTTTTTGCTCTCGGCGCAGACAAGGCCGGCGGCCGTGCCGGTAAAGAGCGGTTCCTTATCCTCCGTGATGCGGAAGGACTTGAGCGCGGACTTTTCAAACACGATGGTGCTCTCGTCATCCTTCAGGCGGAAGAGTCCGTTGGTCACATCAAGCACCAGCTGCGTGTTGAACGCGCCGAAGCCGAAGCGATACTCGGGATGGAAGCGCTCGCGCAGCACCTGATTTTTGTTGTAAAAATCTATGTAGCGGCGGAAATCGTCGAGCGTCATGCTGTCCAGCACGCCGTTCGGCAGGTCGATCTTCTTGTCGCATTCCTTGCAGATGGGCACGCCCTCGACCTTGGTCGGCAGCAGGCGGGGCGTCGCGTTGCCGCAGATGGGGCAGGGCTTCTTATTATTGCTGAATAATCCCATAATGCTTCTCCTTCTATTCCCCGTTTTGTCCGGCGGCTGTCCGGCCGTTCCTCGGACGCTCTTGCAGGAAAAGCATAGCACGCCCTGCGGAAAGATGTGCATTTCTCGCCCGAAATGTATGATTTTGCGGCGCGAAATGCACCCTTCCTCCGCTTTACGCTTTAAACGGCGTGAAGGGCAGGGCTTCATATTGCTTGGTATAGCGCTCCATGAGCTGCTCCGCCTCGGCGCGGGGAATGGTCTTGCAGCGGTCTTCGAGCTGCGTATCGTCCAAGGACAGGGCATCGAGGCCCTTGGCGTGGTACCACACGCCGCCGCGGTCAAAAACGCTTTCGATGGGCAAAAGCGTCTCGCCGTAGCGGAGATAGGTCCTCCCCCAATGGTCGGCGCCGCCCGACCACTCATGTGCAAGCGTACCGTCAGAGCAGAGAAAATACTGACTGCGGCTCCAGCCGTCCACAACGCGGACGGCCTGCGCGCCGTCGAGGCGGTAAATATTGAAGATCACGCCGTAGCCATCGCCCCAGTCCGCGCCGAGCAGCAGCTCGCTCGTGCCGTCGCCGTCAAGGTCGCGCAGCAGCCAGCCGGGTGTCTGGTAGTAGTCGTTCGCGGACAGGAGATCATGGCTGAAGTCGGTCTGCACGTCGCTTGCGCCGGAGCGCCGCAGGTCGGCGATCTCGGCGAGCAGCGCGTCGTAGGCGGCGTAGCCAGTCGTGCTTGCCGCACCGCTGCGCGCAGGGGGCGGTGTGGTCGCGCACTTATAAAGCGCCGTACATCCGGCGGTAGAAAGCGTGTCGGAGCTGACCTCCATGTAGTACGCCTGCCCCACGGTCAGCCCGGAAAAACAAACGCCGTCGTTTACCTTGACGGTCACGGCATCCGACGCCCACTTGCCAGCGCCGGGCTCTCCCGCACAAAGCCGCACATTGTAATCCGTCGCGCCGGGTGCGCTGTAGAGGACAAACGCCACGTCCGCAGTCTTTGCGGTAAACGGTGCGCAGGCATTTCCGCTTGCGCCGTCTCTGCTGCTTCGGGGCAGAAAGGCAGTCCCCACGGCAGGGACAGGCTCGGTCTGCGCGTCAAGTGCGCTTCGCTCCTCGGCGGTCATTGCATAGACCTTAACGGAATAGGCGCTGCCCGCCGTGTCCTCCTCCGTGCGCTGTTCTTCTCTCTCGTCGGAGTCCTGCGCCCCTCCGGTGTCGGTGGGCGGCATATCAGGCATTGTACCGTCCCAAGGGGCTGTCGTGGGAGCCTGCTCGCTGTCCTGCGGGTCGCCGCGCTCCGCCGCGCGGAGACGGAAGCTCTGCTCCATGACCTTGAGCTGGCCCTCCTCTAATCTGACCTGCCACTTGTCCGCGCCCTCATAGCTCCAGTACGATTCGATCTGATAGAAGCCGCCCTCCGGACGGGGATAGAGGCTGAGCATCGTGCCGCTCTCCCCCTCCCGCAAGGTGCAGCGGTAGTGGTCGGAGAAATACTTCAGCGTCCAGCCGGCGCTGTACAGCTCCATCAGCTTGTCGTCAAGGCCGCTCCCCTCCGTGACAAGGAAGTAAGCGCCTGTTCCCGCGCCCGAGCGCCAGAGCGGGCTGTCGCCCTCGCGCTCCCACCCGTCGAGGACGCGGATGCTCCACGCATCGGTGTAAACGCG
>ERZ827043.2854-NODE-2854-length-13774-cov-25.165537_pt1 | contig 13774 bp, 10 predicted proteins | sample MGYA00519923_ERZ827043 | MGnify/ENA primary metagenome ERZ827043 (study PRJEB31778, sample SAMEA3449251) | human gut metagenome | biome: human gut; feature: human-associated habitat; material: faeces | place: United Kingdom | collected 2010/2012 ...
CCCGACTGCGGCAAGAAGCTCTATATCTTCGGCGAGGGCAAGACCGAGGAGGCCGCCAAGGAATACCACATTCCTCTGCTGGCGAAAATGCCCATCGACCCGGCGCTGGCCAAGCTCACCGACGACGGCTGCATCGAGCAGTTCGACGGTCACTGGCTGGACGGCGTGGTGGAGACGCTCCTGCGGAAGTAAGCGGATATATCGGCAAAAGAGACGGCGAAAGCCGTCTCTTGCCTTTCCCGCCCGCCTGTGGTATGATAGCCGCGTTACACAGAAAGAGGTCGATACCATGAATGAAAAGAAGATCCATATCCTTTCGCTGCTGGCGGCGCTGACGTCGGCGGTGATCTTCGGCATGAGCTTCATGTTCTCCAAGCTGGCGCTGGAGGTGGCGCAGCCCACGGTGCTGCTGGCCTTCCGGTTCGCGGTGGCGGTGGCGGCCATGACGCTGGTCATCGCCGTGAACGCGCTGGTGGGAAAGCTCCGCGGGCGGAAGCTGTTCGCCTTCTCCCTGCGGGGCAAGCCGGTGTACAAGCTGATCCTGCTGGGCATCGTGCAGCCGGTGGCCTACTTCATCTTCGAGAACTACGGTATCCTGTACACCTCGTCAGCGGTGGCGGGCACCATCATCGCGGCGGTGCCGGTGTGCTGCATCCTGATGGACGTGCTGGTGCTCCACGAGAAGGTGACGCTGAAGCAGGTACTGTGCGCCGTGTGCGCTATCGGCGGTGTGGCGCTGATCTCCGCCGGAGGGGCGGTGATGGTCTCGGCGCTGGGCATGCTGTTCCTGCTGCTGACCATGCTCAGCGACACGCTGTACTACGGCATCAGCCACAGCGCCGCCAAGCTGTTCACCCCGTTTGAGATGACCTACGTCATGTTCGTGGTGGGCATGGTGGTGTTCATCCCCGTGGCGCTGCTCCACGCCGGAGGGCTGACCAGCCCCATGATCCTGGAGCCCTTGCAGGACGGGCAGTTCTGGCTGGCAGTGCTGTATCTGGGGCTTTTGTCCTCGGTAATGGCCTACGGACTGCTGAATTTCGCCAACAGCCACCTGTCCGTGTCGGAGACATCACTTTTTTCCAACGTCACCACGGTGGTGTCTGTGCTGGCGGGCGTGGTGCTGCTGAAGGAATCCTTCAGTGTGTGGCAGATGCTGGGCGTGGTCATCATTCTGGTGTGCGTATTCGTGGCCAATGTATCCGGAAAAGGAACAAGATCTCACTCTCAGGAGGTCTGAGACAATGTATAAGAACGAAAAACGCTATGCGCTGGTAAACGGCGTGCTGCTGGACGGCACCCGTGATATGGCGCCCCAGACGGGGAAGGTCATCTGCGTGGACGGCAGCCGTATCGCCGCCGTCACCGACGGAGCGGCGCCCGCGGGGTACGAGACGGTGGATCTGGGCGGGCAGTACGTGCTGCCCGGGCTCATCAACCTGCATGTCCACCTGCCGGCCTCCGGCAAGCCCAAAAAGAAGCCCTCCGACCCCAAAAAGCTGGTGAAGCTCATCACCTCCAACGGCCTGATGCGCCGCGTGGGCATCCGCCTGTGCGAGGGCTACGCCAAGATGGATCTGCTCAGCGGCGTCACCACCATCCGCACAGTGGGCGGCGTGGCGGATTTTGACACCATTATCCGCGATCAGGCGGCGGCAGGGGCCATCCTGAGCCCCCGCGTGGTGGCGTCCAACATGGCGGTATCCGTGCCCGGAGGCCACATGGCAGGCTCCCTGGCCTACGAGGCCCGCACGCCGGAGGAGGCTGCGGCCTGCGTGGAGAAGATCGCGGCGGAGAAGCCCGACCTCATCAAGCTGATGATCACCGGCGGCGTCATGGACGCCGAGGTGGTGGGTGAGCCCGGGGTGCTGCGGATGCAGCCGGCGCTGGTGAAGGCCGCCTGCGATAAGGCCCACGCTCTGGGCATGAAGGTGGCGGCCCATGTGGAGAGCCCCGAGGGCGTCCGCGTGGCGCTGGAAAACGGCGTGGACTCCATTGAGCACGGAGCCAGACCGGACGCGGATATCCTGCGGCTGTTCAAGGAGCGGGGCGCGTTCCAGGTATCCACCATCTCCCCCGCCGTGCCCTACGCCCTGTTTGACCGCAGCATCTCCCACGCCACCTACGAGCAGCAGGCCAACGGCCTTGTGGTGTTCGAGGGCATTGTGGCACTGGCCAAGGCGTGTCTGGCGGAGGGTATCCCCGTGGGACTGGGCACCGACACCGGCTGCCCCTACATCACCCACTATGACATGTGGCGGGAGCTGTGCTACTTCGTGAAGTACTGCGGCGTGACACCCGCCTTCGCGCTGCACAGCGCCACGCTGCTGAACGCGGAGCTGGCGGGCATTGCCGACGTTACCGGCTCCGTGGAGGCCGGGAAGGCCGCGGACCTTATCGTGTGCCCTGCGGACCCGCTGGCGGATCTGACGGCCCTGCGCAGGCTGTCCATGGTCATCCGCGACGGCTGGCGCCTCGAAAACCCCACTGTGAAGAAGATGTCGGAGGTGGAGCGGGAGCTGGACAAGTTCCTGTAAGCGCTTCCACGGAAAATAAGAGGGACGACCCTGCGGGCCGTCCCTCTTTCGTCGTTACAGTTCCAGCTCCTTGAGGACGCTGTGGCACCTGGCGTTGCTGGCGAACACCGACGAGGGCCGCAGCACATTGGGCGCGGTATCCGCGAAGTCGGTGACGATACCGCCGGCCTCCGTGATGATCAGGCTGCCGGCAGCGTAGTCCCAGGGAGACAGGCAGCACTCGCCGAACACTTCCACCCGTCCCGCCGCCACCTGGCACAGGTCCAGAGCCGCCGCGCCGAAGCGGCGGAAGTCCAGCCCCTTTTCGTACAGCTGGCGGATCAGGGAGAAGTTCTGCTCCGTCAGGCTGCGGTCGTAGATGGTGGAGCCGCAGAGGAACACGGCGTGGGCCATGTCCCGCTCACTGACCCGGATGGGCAGACCGTTGCAGAACGCACCGCCATCTTTCTGAGCGGAGAACAGTTCGTCGGCAAAGGGGTCGTAGACCACGGCGTACTGCGTCTGGCCGTCCTGAGCCAGCGCCACGGAGATATCGCTGTAATGCAGGCGGCGGACGAAGTTGGTGGTGCCGTCAATGGGGTCCACGATGAAGGTCCACGGACGGGTCAGGGTCGTGTGATCCCCCTCCTCGCCCAGAAAGTCCGCCTCCGGCAGCAGGGCCAGCAGCTCCCGCTGCAGAAAGCCCTGCACCGCCACGTCGTACTTGGTGACGAGGTCGGCGGCGCCGTGCTTTTCCATGGTGGCCCGCTCGATGTCATGAGCCTCGCGGACGATGTCACCGGCGCGGCGGACGACGCCCTCCAGCTGATGCAGCATATCTGTTCTCATATGAGTTCCCTCCTGATGACCGTACCGGTGTGTGCGCCGGTGAGTGTATCGTGTATGACCGCCGGCTGCCCCGCCACCAGCACGGCGTCCAGTCCGGACGCCATCCGACAGGGACACCGGTAATCGCCGTTTTCCCGCAGCTGCGCGGGATCAAAGACGCAGAGGTCCGCGTCCATCCCCTCCGCGATGACGCCCTTGTTCCGCAGGCGCAGGGCCCGGGCGGGCAAAGCCGTCATCTTCCGCACCGCCTGCTCCAGCGTCAGGGCATGTTTTTTCATGACAAAGTGCTGGATGAGCCGGGGGAACGTGCCGTAGACCCGCGGGTGGGGCATACCCTCCGTGGGATAGGTGGAGTCGGAGATCAGGTTGGACAGGTCACTTTGCAGGATGGCGATGATGTCCTCCTCCGACGCCATGAAGTCGATCATGGTGATCTGGCCGTCCTCCCGCACCAGCAGGTCGCAGCAGCAGTCCAGCGGGTCCTGCCCCGTCAGGGCCGCGATCTGGGCAAGGCTCTTGCCCAGGAACGGGTGATCCTCGGGGCAGTGAAGGCTGGTGAGGTAGATGCCGTCCCAGCCGGCCAGACGGGCGATGTCATCAAACCCGCTGCCGCTTTCGATGCGCCAGGCCAGTTCCCGACGGGCAGCGGGGTCGCTCAGCCGGCGGACCACCGCGTCCATGCCGCCCTCCAGAAACTCCGGCGGCAGGATGTGCAGCAGCTGGGTGGAACCGGCGGTGTAGGGGTAGACGTCGCAGCTGACATCCAGTCCCTCCTGCCGCGCCTGCTCTAAAAGCGCCAGCGCACGGGGGATCTTTTTGCCCCAGCTGTCCCGCCCCATGGCCTTCAGATGGCTGATGTGCAGAGGGATGCGGAGTGTCCGCGCCACGGTGAGCATCTCCTCCACGGAGGTGCAGACACCGGCGCCTTCCTGCCGCATATGGACGGTGAGGGGGATGTCCTGCCCCCGCAGGGGCTCCAGCGTATGGATCAACTCCTCCGTGGTGCAGAAGCACTCCGGCGCGTAGCCAAGTCCCAGCGATACGCCCAGCGCGCCGTCGCCCAGAGCACGCTCCATGGCGCGGTGGATGGCGCGGTAGTGCGCTTCGTCCAGATGCTCCAGCTCGTAACCGGCGGTGTCCGCCCGCAGAATGCCCGCGCCTACCAGCATGCCGGTGTGCAGGGGCAGGTCCCGCAGCGCTGCCAGATAGGCGGCCAGAGACGCTGAGGGCAGGGTATCCGGTATATCGCCGGTGATGGGCCGCAGGTAGGCGCGGATAGCGGCGGCGTGGTCCGGCCCGAAGGGGGCGGCGGACAGGCCGCAGTTGCCGTTGACGATGGTGGTCAGGCCCTGCCGCAGCTCCAATGAGCCGTAATCGGGGCGAAAGGCTGCGGCGTCGGCGTGGCGGTGGATATCGATGAAGCCCGGGGTCACGGTGCGGCCGGCGACATCCATAGTACGGCCCGCCGCGGCGGCAGACAGGTCGCCGACAGCGGTGATGGTCCCGCCGGTAATGCCTACGTCGGCGGGGAAGGCGGGACGGCCGGTGCCGTCGATCACCGTGCCGCCGCGGAGAATGGTGTCAAACATGGTTTCGCCTTTCTATTTTCCCTGCTGGCAGGGGAGAGTGATGGTAAAGCGGGTAATGCCGCCGCTGCTGTCGCAGCGGATGGCGCCGTGGTGGGCCTCCGCGATGGCCTTGGCGATAGGCAGGCCCAGACCGAAGCTGTCGCCGCCGGTACGGGACTCGTCGGCCCGATAGAACCGGTCGAAGATATGAGGCAGCTTGTCGGCGGGGATGTCTGCGCCCCGGTTCTCCACCTGTACACAGACGTTCCGGCCCTGCCGCAGGGCGTCCAGCCGGATCTCCGTGTGGGGCGCGGCGTATTTGATGGCGTTGTCCAGCAGGACGGCCACCGCCTGAGCCAGCTTCTCCCCGTCGCCCCGCACCGTCAGGTCCGGCGCGATGTCGTAGGACAGGGTATGGCCTGCCTCGAAGGCCACCGGTTCGAACCGCAGGGCGGCGTCCGCCGCGATGTCGGAAAGGTCCGCCGCCGCGTCCGGCAGGTGCGCGCCGCTGCGCTCCACCCGGGACAGGGTCAGCATATCCTCCACCAGCCGCTTCATGCGGTGGGACTCGGCGCGGATGTTATCCACATACTGCTTCTGCTCCGGCAACGCGGACTGGTCCAGCAGCTCCGCCGAGGACAGCACCACCGTCAGGGGCGTTTTCAGCTCATGGCTGGCATCGGACAGGAACTGCTTCTGCTGCTGCCACGCACGGGCCGCCGGCCGCGTCACCGCACCGCTGAGCACATAGCTGCAGGCGAACAGCACCGCCAGCGCCACAAATCCGATGAGCAGGCTGCCGGTCAGCAGGCCGCGGAGGGTGGCCTGCTCCAGCGTGCTGTCGGTAAAGGCGATGCGGGTGGACAGGAGCCCCACGCTCCGCAGATAGCGCAGGTGGTAGTCCGCCAGCACGCCCTCGTCCTCCTGAGCCGACAGGGCGGCGGTGACGATGTCCGCCAGCCGCGTCTCGTCGCTGAGATCATAGTAGCTGTTGCCCGCCACGCGGACGGTGCCGCTGCCGTAGACCTCCGCCACGAAGCAGGGGATGCTGTCCACCCCCGGCTGGCTGATGCCGTAGTCCCCCTGCTCCAGCGCCTGATACAGCTGCTGCTGCACGTTCTTCCGGTAGTTGTCCCGGGAGATGAAGAACACGGCGGCGAACACCGCCAGCAGCACCAGCGAGATCAGCAGCATGTTGGTGGCCACCACCTTCCAGCGGAGATGGCGGATCATGACGCCACCTCCAGGCAGTAGCCCACCATCCGCAGCGTCTTGATGCGGACGGCGGATTGCAGGTGGGTCAGCTTGCGGCGCAGGAAGGAGATATAGACCTCCACGTTGTTGTCCTCGGCGGCGGAGTCGTAGCCCCAGACCTTCAGGATCAGCTGCTCCTTGGAGACGATCTGACTGCCGTTCCGCATCAGCAGCTCCATCAGGTCGTACTCCCGGCGGCTGAGGCGGACGCTTCGCGGGCCGCATTCCAGCAGGAATGTGCCCATGTGCAGCGTCAGGTCGCCGAAGGCCGTCACCTCCGGGTCGGCAGCGGCGTCCTCACCGCCACGGCGCAGCAGGGACCGGATACAGGCAAGCAGCTCCTCCGGCTCAAAGGGTTTGGTCAAGTAGTAGTCCGCACCGGCGTCCAGGCCGCGGACGCGGTCATTCAGCTCACTGCGGGCGGTGAGCATCAGCACCGGCAGGCGGCTGCCGCCGCCGCGCAGCTGGCGCAGCAGGGCGAAGCCATCCATGCCGGGAAGCATGGCGTCCAGCACCAGCAGGTCGTAGATATCGCTGCGGGCGTTGTCCAGGCCGGAGATGCCGTCATAACACACGTCGGCGGTATAGCCCTGGCGGCGCAGCAGGTCCTGCAGGGTGCCCGCCAGGCGCTTTTCATCCTCCACGATCAGTATACGCATAGCCGCGCCTCCCTTTTCATGGCTTACAGCCCCGTCTCGGACAGGGTCAGGATCTGGGTCAGGGACGACTCCTCCATCCGATAGATGGTGGTGTCGCCGTCCAGGGCCACATAGCGGCCGCCGTCGCCGGTGGACAGGCCGACAGCAAGGATCAGCGTCCGCTCGGCGCTGTTGTCAGCCAGGTAGTTCACCGTCAGCGTGACCTCCGGCGTGTCCAGGCCGCAGACGGCGGCCGCACCCTCCGCCGGGTCGTAGTCCACGCAGGCGGTGAGCGTCAGGGCAGCGATCTCATCAGCCAGGGCGGCGGTCTTTTCCGTGACGTCCCGGTTGGCGCTGCGGCGGGTACCGTCCTCGGCGGTGTAGAAGGAGACAGCGGCGGTGCCGTCGGCGCGCAGCAGGCTCACGCTGACCAGCCTGTCCGGCTCGATGACCGGCAGAACGGGCAGGACCGCCATGGCGTAGATGCTGCGGCTGAGCAGCATCTTATTTTCGTCAGAGGTATAGCGCACCGTGCCGGCAGGGGTGAGCACGTACCAACGGCCATCCGCGGCCTGGTCGCCGAGATAATAGACGACGTCCACGCCGTCGGAGGTGACGGTGATGTACTTCTTGGGAGCCTCCAGTCCGTAAACCGCCAGCTCCTGCACATCGGCCACTGTTTCGCCGCTGTCCAGGGTGGCGGGCAGGGCCAGCAGGTCCTCCAGCGCCGTCTGGTCCAGTGGGAAGGCGGGGTCGTCAAACCAGGTCCAGGCGCCGGTTTCGTCCTTTTCAAAACGGAGGGTCACATCGCCGTCGCACAGAGCCAGGGCGGTGACGCCTTCTACGGGCGGGGCGGTCTGGGTGGAGGCGTCCACCATCTCTTTACCTTTTGTATTGCCGCAGGCGGACAGCAGCAGCGTCAACCCCAGCAAAAACGCCGTCAGGCGCAGAATTCGCTTCATCATGGCTTCGGTCTTCTCCTTTACTTTCGTTTACTTTCCGTTGCTTTTGCTGTATACATTCGCGTTCGCTATATGTTACGTTCGCTTTCAGTATAGCAACTTTTCAGGAAAAAGAAAAGTACATTCCGTGAATTCTCCCGTTCCCGGCGGCGCGGACGGACGAAGCACAAAAAAGACCGGCCCGGGCCGGTCTTTTTTTGTCGTTACCCGCAGAGATGCGGCAGGTGTGCTGTAATGGCCGAGACGGCAGTTCCGCGCCGGTCTTTTTCTTAGCGTTATTTGCAGAGATAGCTGAACCAGCCCTCGCTGCTGCGCTGCTCGAACACATCCCAACCGTCGGCCTTCAGCTTTTCCAGCACCTCCGCCGCCCGGTCGTCGATGATACCGGAGCAGAGGAAGAGGCCGCCGGGCTTCAGGAAGGGACGGACGTGGGGGCTGAGGCCCATGATGACATCCGCCACGATGTTGGCCACCACGATATCATAGCCGGCGCCCATCTCCTGCCGCAGGGCGGCGTCGGTGAGCACATTGCCCCAGCGGACGGTGTAGCGGTCCTTTCCAATGCCGTTCAGGGCGGCGTTCTCGTAGGCCACGTCCACGCACTTCTCGTCGATGTCGCAGGCGAAGGCGCTCTCCGCGCCCAGACGCAGGGCGGCGATGGACAGGATGCCGCTGCCGCAGCCCAAGTCCAGCACCCGCTCACCGCCGTGAATGTGGGTATCCAGCGCCTGCAGGCACAGACGGGTGGTGGCGTGGCTGCCGGTGCCGAAGGTCAGGCCGGGGTTCAGCACCAGCTTCACCCGCGTGGGGTCGGCGGCCTCCTCCCACTCCGGCACCACCAGCAGGCGGCTGCCGATCTCCATGGGCTTGTAAAACTGCTTCCAGTTGTTCTCCCAGTCCTCGTCGGCCACGTCTGCCATGGTCAGCAGCAGGGGCGCGTACTCCGGGTGCTCCTTTTTCAGCGCCGACATGGCCATACGCACGGCGGCCACGGTGCCGTAGGCGTCCTCGTTCCGTTCCAGATAGAACGTCACGCGGCTGACACCCTTTTTCTGCGCCAGCAGATCGTCATCCACATAATCCCAGTATTGGCGGTTGTTCTCCAGAAAGCTCTGAAAGTCCGCCTCGTCGTCGATCATCACGCCGGTGACCCCCTGCTGCTCCAGCATGTCCGTCACCGCGTCCAAGCCCGCGTGGCTCGTGTCGATCTTGAGTTCCAGCCAGTCCATAGGATGACCTCCCGCAAAGTTGAAATGCACCGTACACCGCCAGCGGCGACGGAGCTTGTGTCCCGCCGATGGCAAGCCTCTAACGGCAATGGATCTTGCGCCAAGACGAGGCGCCCCATCGATGTCGGATCTTGCGTCCTGCCGATGGCAAGCCTCTAACGGCAATGGATCTTGCGCCAAGACGAGGCGCGGCGGCGCAGGCGTACTTTGTGTACGGCAAGCCGCCGCAACGAAGTATTGGCGCAAGAGACGCGCCGTTATCTCTTGGTGCCTACGAAGAATATGCCCATGGTATTCGGCCCCGTGTGACTGCCGATCACAGGCCCGATGTAGTTGATATAAACCTCCTTGACGCCGTAGCGGGCCTTCATCTCCTCGGCCACGGCGCGGGCCTCCACCTCGCAGTCGGCATGGCAGATGAACATGACCTGCTCGCTGGGCTCGATGCCCAGCTCGGCGATCTTGTCGATGAGGGCCTTCAGGCTGGCCTTGCGGCCGCGGACCTTGCTGACGGGGACCAGCTTGCCCTCGTCGGAGGTGTGCATGACGGGCTTGATGGAGAGCATGGAGCCGAAGAACGCGGCGCCGGCGCTGAGACGGCCGCCCATCTTCAGGTAGTTCAGGTCGTCCACGGTGAACCAGTGGTCGATGTGGAGCTTGTTGTCCTCCACCCACTGCACCAGCTCCTGAGCGGAGAGGCCCTCGCGCTTCTTCTGGACGGTCAGATAGAGCAGCAGGCCCTGGCCCAGAGAGGCGGAGAGAGAGTCCACCACATAGATGTTGGCATCGGGGAACTCCTCCTTCATGTCCTGGGCGGCGATGCACGCACTTTGGTAGGTGGTGGAGAGGGCGCTGGAGAAGTTGATGCTGACGATGTCCTTGCCGGCAGCCAGAATGGGGCGCATGGCCTCCTGAAACTGGCCTACGTTGGCGGCGGAGGTGGTGGCCAGCACGCCGCCGCGGATCTTGCCGTAGAAATCCTCGAAGCTGATGGCGCTGCCGTCCAGCAGGTTGGGGTAATCGTGCCCATCGATGTGGACGGTCAGGGGCACCACGGTCAGCTCCAGCTCCTTGGCCATGTGGTCGGTCAGGTCGCAGCAGCTGTCAGTCATAATGACATATTCGCGCATGGGATAAACCTCCTTGGGAGTGATATTCCCCGCTATCATAGCATGAAAACCGCCGCAGGAAAAGAGCCAAATTGTAAATAATACGGAATATTAGTCTATCGCCTATTTCCCCACGCAGAAGCGGGAGAAGATGGTGTCCACCAGATCGTCGCGGACCTGTTTGCCGTTCAGCTCACCCAGCGCGGCCAGTGCCGCCTCGCAGTCGGTGAGCACCACGTCGGGGGTCATGCCGATACGGAGGGCGCCGCGGGCCTCGGCCACGGCGGAGAGGGCTCGGTTGGCGGCGTCGGCCTGACGGGCGTTGGTCAGCAGCGCGCCGCCGGCAGTCTCGCCCGACGGGAACTGCGCCGCGATGGCGTCGGTCAGCGTGTCCAGTCCCGCGCCGGTGGCGGCGGAGACGGACAGCACGTTGTCGAAGCGGTCCGCCAGGGCGCCGACGTCCAGCGCCCGGGGCAGATCGGATTTATTGACGGCCACGATCAGGTGGGGGACGGTGTTGGCCAGGGCGATGGCGGCCTCGTCCTCCGCCGTCAGCTCCCGGGAGCCGTCCAGCACCAGCAGGGCCAGAGATGCCTGCTTCGCGGCGGCGCGGCTGCGCTCCACACCCATGGTCTCCACGGCGTCGCCGCCGTCGCGGATGCCCGCCGTGTCGATGAGCCGCAGGAGCACGCCGCCCACGGTGACCTTTTCCTCCACCGTGTCGCGGGTGGTGCCGGCGATGTCGGTGACGATAGCCCGGTCATAACCCAGGAGGGCGTTCAGCAGAGAGGATTTGCCGGCGTTAGGCTTGCCCAGCAGCACCGTGGGCACGCCCAGCTTCAGCAAACGGCCGCGGGAAAACCCGGCCACCAGCGCTTCCAGATCGTTCTGGGCCCGGCGCAGGGTGTCCAGCATCTGCTCGCGTTGGAGATCCTCGATGTCCTCGTCCGGATAGTCTACCACGGCGTAGAACCGGGCGGCCATGTCCATAAGGCCGTCGTAGATACGCGCCACGGTGCGGCTCAGCGCGCCGTCCAGCTGGCAGACGGCGTTGTGGGCCTGCTGGGCCGTCTCGGCGTCGATCAGGTCCGCAACGGACTCCGCCTGGAGCAGGTCCAGCTGCCCGTTGAGAAAGGCCCGCTTGGTAAACTCGCCGGGACCGGCCTGGCGGCAGCCGGCGGCAAACAGGGCGCAGAGGCCCGTGTCCAGCACGATGGGGCTGCCGTGGCAGTGGAGCTCGGCGCAGTCCTCTCCGGTATAGCTGTGGGGCGCGGGGAAATGGACGCACAGCACGCTGTCGATGACCTGCCCCGTCTCGTCCAGCAGCTCGCCCAGCACCATGGCGCGGGGGCGCTGCTGCGCGGCGGGCCTGCCGTTTTTGGCGCGGAACACCGCGTCCAGCGCGGCACAGGTATCCGGGCCGGACAGGCGCAGGATACCGATGGCGCTGGGCTGTCCGGGCGTGGCGATGGCGGCGATGGTGTCGGACATAGGCGGGACCTCCTTGCAGGGTGTTTTTCTCAGTATACCACAGGCGGCGGGAAAAAGAAATATCCCCCGGCGGACCGGGGGATATAAAAAACGATGCTTTACTTGATGGGCTCGCCGGCGGCTTCCTTGGCGGCGATCTCCTTCATGGCGTCCTTGTGGCTCAGGTTCACGCGGCCCTTCTCGTCGATCTCGGTGACCTTGACCCACATCATGTCGCCGATCTTGCAGGCGTCCTCCACCTTCTCGATGCGCTTGTCGGCCAGCTTGGAGATGTGGACCAGACCGTCCTTGCCGGGAGCCAGCTCCACGAAGGCGCCGAAGGTCATCAGGCGCACGACGCGGCCGTAGTACAGCTGGCCCACCTCGGGCACGAAGACGATGTCGTCGATGCACTTCTTGGCCTTTTCACAGCTCTCGGCATCGGGGGAGGCGATGTGGATGGTGCCGTCGTCGTCGATGTCGATCTTGGCGCCGGACTCGGCCACGATCTTCTGGATGACGGAGCCGCCCTTGCCGATGACGTCGCGGATCTTATCCGGGTCGATGTGCATGGTGACCATCTTGGGGGCGTACTTGCTGACCTCGGGCCGGGGCTGGGCGATGCAGGGCAGCATGACCTGGTCCAGGATCTGGCAGCGGGCGTCATAGGTGATGTCCAGCGCGTTCTTGATGATCTCCATGGTCAGACCGTCGTTCTTCAGGTCCATCTGGATGGCGGTGATGCCCTTCTTGGTGCCGGCCACCTTGAAGTCCATCTCGCCGTGGAAGTCCTCCACGCCCTGGATGTCGATGAAGGTGGTAAAGGAGCCGTCGTCATCCTGGATCAGGCCGCAGGAGATGCCGGCCACAGGGGCCTTGATGGGCACGCCGGCGTCCATGAGGGCCAGGGTGCTGCCGCAGATGGAGCCCTGGGACGTGGAGCCGTTGGAGGACACGACCTCGCTGACCACGCGGATGGCGTAGGGGAACTCCTCCACGGGAGGAATGACGGGCAGCAGGGCGCGCTCGGCCAGCGCACCGTGGCCGATCTCGCGGCGGCCGGGGCTGCGGGCAGGCTTGGCCTCACCGACGGAGTAGCCGGGGAAGTTGTAGTGGTGCATATAGCGCTTCTCCGTCTCCTCCCAGATGGTGTCCAGCTTCTGGTTGGCGGACAGAGTGTCCAGCGTGCAGACGGACAGCACCTGGGTCTGACCGCGGGTGAACAGGCCGGAGCCGTGGACCCGGGGCAGCACGCCCACCTCGGCGTCCAGGGGACGGATCTCGTTCTTCTGGCGGCCATCCACACGGTGACCCTCCAGCAGCCACTTCTTGACGATCATCTTCTGGAACTTGTAGGTGATCTCCTCCAGGTACTGGTCCATGTTGGGGTACTCTTCCAGGTACTTCTCGTGCCACTTTTCGATCATGGCGTTCCAGCGCTGCTCGCGGACGTTCTTGTCGTCGGTGTCCATGGCGGCCTTGGCCTCGTCCATGAAGTCGGCGGTGATCTTGTTGAACAGCTCGTAGTTGAAGTCGGCGTGGGGGTACTCGAACTTGGGCTTGCCGATCTCCTGCACCATCTGATTGATGAGGGCGATCTGCTTCTGGTTCTCCTCGTGGGCCTGCTTGATGGCCTCGAACATGACATCGTTGGGGACCTCGTTGGCGCCGGCCTCGATCATGACGACCTTCTTGCCGGTGGAGACGACGGTCACGTCCAGGTCGCTGACCTTGCGCTGCTCGCTGTCGGGGTTGAAGACCAGCTTGCCGTCCACCAGGCCCACCTTCAGGGCGGCCACGGGGCCGTTCCAGGGAATGTCGGAGATGGCCAGGGCGGCGGAGGTGCCGATCAGCGCGGCGATCTCGGGGGAGCAGTCGTGGTCCACGGCCATGACGGTGCACATGACGGACACGTCGTTGCGGAAGTCATAGGGGAACAGGGGGCGGATGGGGCGGTCGATGACGCGGGAGGTCAGGATGCCCTTCTCGCCGGGACGGCCCTCGCGGCGGTTGAAGCTGCCGGGGATACGGCCCACGGCGTACATCTTCTCCTCGAAGTCCACGGACAGGGGGAAGAAGTCGATGCCGTCCCGGGGACGGGGGGCGGCGGTGACGCAGCAGAGGACGCGGGTGTCGCCATAGCCCACCATGACGGCGGCGTTGGCCAGCTCAGCCAGCT
>ERZ827043.2855-NODE-2855-length-13770-cov-5.301410_pt1 | contig 13770 bp, 15 predicted proteins | sample MGYA00519923_ERZ827043 | MGnify/ENA primary metagenome ERZ827043 (study PRJEB31778, sample SAMEA3449251) | human gut metagenome | biome: human gut; feature: human-associated habitat; material: faeces | place: United Kingdom | collected 2010/2012 ...
TTCCCCTACCGAGTAAAATTTTACACTAAGGCGAACCTTTCATCAAAGGTCATGTTGGAGAAGCTTTCAGGATGTTCCAGCTGTGTCATATAAGCACCTGCCATGGCGGAAAGCAGCATTTCCTGAAGTTTACGGATGGTTTCATTCCTCATGATGATCACCTCCGTAATAAGCCGCGCCCCTGATGTATGCATTGTCATTAGGCGATGATGGGTCTGCTTCTAAAGCACTACCAAGTGAAGCAGTACCAGGAGCCGTTGGCGCCAGTGCTTCAGCAGAATACGGCATGTCAAGGTTCGAGTCCGGAATTCCACGAATCAGCTTGTAACGCGGGGAAGGCATCTTTGTGAGGGCCAAATGGCAGGCATCTTCAAGCCGTTCTGTTCCGAACTTGTCAGCCAGCTTTAAAAGGGCAATGCATCCTTTGTAGACTTGCTGTTCGATGCGGTAGCCGGTAAACATCTTTTCAATGACCTCCAGAACGGACGGCCCGCACTTCTTGGCCCAGCGCCGGAAACGGCTGCTATCCCATTCACTATAAAGCTGATGCCGAAGAGGCATATGCTCCGTAACGGTAGAATACTGGCCCCGGCAGCCGGTGAGCCTCTTATGGCTGGCAATCCGCTTCCCATCATAATAGATTTCGACCAGAGCATTGGTGAGCCTTACATCTACCCGCTTGCGGACATAGGTGTGAGGAACCGAATAATTCTGGTGATCTACAGTGATGTGGTAATTCATCTGTACTGTGGATTTCCGCCATTCTGCGTATTCATAAGGGAAACGGGGTAATGCCTGCAAGAAGGGCAGCTCTTCAGCAAGAAATACAGAGTACCGGCTGCCTTCCTTTTTCTGAAAGGGGGCTGCATTGAAATCTTTGAGCAATTTCCATACTGCTGCATTGACCTCAGAAATATTGAAGAACTGAGAATTGCGAAGCTTTCCGATGATGCGGGTGGTCAGCTGTCCTACGCTTCCCTCTACGGCAGCCTTATCTTTAGGAGTCAGTACCCGTGTAGGGAGCAGTGCCATACCATAATGGTCGGCCAGCTCCTGGTACACCTTGTTTGCAATAGGATCCTCATGTTTCCGATTGGAAATAATGCCGGTTTTCAAATTGTCTGAGACCAGAATCCGGGCGGAGCCGCCGTAATACTCCATCATATGGACATGGGCGGCAATCCACGAGGCTTCCTTCATGTTAGGAAAGACTTCTGCGTAACAGTACATGCTGAAAGGGAGCGTAGATACAAAAAGATATGCCTTCGACACCTCTCCGGTGACAGGATTATAGAATGGAATGGTCTTTCCTGCCCAATCCACCATGACCTTTTCACCCGGCTTATGACGGATATGCATGGTAAGCCGGTGTGTATCCACATAGTCCCTATACTTCTTACAGAACTGTGTATACCGGAAATACAAATTTCCTGATTCCCGGCAGTCCATGACATATTCCTCCCAGAGCTGCTTGACGGTAACACCGTCCTTGAGGAGCTCGCGATGGACATACTCATAGTCAGGCGGCACCTGCTGGGGAGTCAGAATTTCAGTGGGAAAGAGCCGTTCATGGAGAGCCTCGCCGGTCAGTCCGGATACGTCAGAAGCCTCCAGCTTTTGGGCCATATAGGCGGAAACAATCCGGGATACCGTATTTCGCGATACCTTGAGAGATGACGCGATACGCCGCTGGCTGTCGCCGTTCAGGAAACATAAGAGAATTTCTTTCTCGGTTGCCATGAAACCACATCCTTTCAATGTGACAAGTGGTAAATACCCCACAAGTCCATTGTACAAGGACAACAGGCTGGCTCTCCAGTGCGTATTGCCCTAAAAAAAGGGTGGCTCCCTTCAGCGTATCGTGTGGCTCTCAGTCGCGTATTAGGTGGCTCTCATGGCGCGTAATACTCAAGGGGATTTTGGCGTATTCTCTAAAATGCCAACTTCTTTCTATACTTGCTATAATATAATAAAAATATAAGGGGAGGAGTGATTAAAAAGCTGCTCATTACTGTCGGATCGGGATTTGTCACGTTTGTTGCCCTTATTCTCTTTGCCGGTTACTTGGTAGAAGGCTTAATCTATATCGGAGTGATTTTGGCTTTCGTTGTTTCCGATATTTTTAAGATTTTTAAATTTTGGGGGCATAAATTGATATTATTAAAGGATTTCCGTTCCTGCTATAAAAAGCTGTGCGATTATTTTTTTCCATCCCCTTTGAAATAATGTGTTAATCCGGCGGTTGGATACGTGTGAATTCCTTTGGCGTTATGTGTTGGAATTGACGTACTAATAATTTCTTGTTTCTTGGTTCTCGTACAAGCTTAGCGTTTCAATGACTTTTTAGGTAAATATTTCGGCGTATCTTGTAATGAAATGCTTGTAAAATGCATTTAAGATTAAGAAAAGATGAGTAGAACGACATGTCAGTCAAGAGGAGCGCGGTCATGTGACCGCACTTTCCTTGACTTATATTTAAGTTCATATATAATAGAATACACAGAATTGCAGAAAGGAGGCCAGGGATGAATCACTGTACTATTGAGGCTGGTATCGTCCAATTTCTAGAGCAAAGTAAGGAATTGATTGAACAGGGAAAGTTGGAATTTGTACCGAGACAAAAGAACATTTCATCCTTGGCGAATCACGGGTTAAATATTAAAGCCGCTGAAGATGAAATGCTTTCTTTAGAGGTAAATGACTACATCAGTGGCCCGGAAAGTGAACGGGATCCGGGAAAGCATGGGAATGGCGATATTTGGATTTTTAAAAAGGAAATTGATGGGATATGGTTTTATATAAAATTCAAAATCAGTAAAGATGGTGGTCGAATAAAATTGAAATGCCTATCATTCCATGAAGATGAAATATAGAAGGACTATATACGGAGGAGCCTATGATGGAGAAATTTTGCGAGCATTGCGATAAAGAAGTGGAAACACGAATCGTAACTCGGGAAGAAACATATAAGGTATACGGAGAGAATGTATCCGTTAATACGAAGGTCATGGTTTGTGCTGAATGTGGTCAGGATTTATATAATCGTGAGTTGGACAGCCAGACTTTAAATAAGGTTTATGATATTTATCGTAAAAGACATAAGCTCCTTTCACCAGAAGAAATTAAAGAAATACGAAACCAATATGGACTGAGTCAGAGAGAGTTTGCTAAGGTTTTGAATTGGGGAGATAAGACAATTTATCGCTATGAGAATAATTCTTTACAAGATAAGGCTCATAACAGTATTCTCATTCTTTTAAAAGATCCCAGAAACATGTTGCAATATTTGCGGATGAATGAGGTTTCTTTGAGTGATGAATCCAAGAAAAGGCTTATGAATCGAACTATGCAGCTGCTGATGCTGAAGGGAAGTGGCGTTAAGCCTAAAATTTCTTATTCAGAGATTTGGGTACCTTCTACCAGTTCTTACGATGAAAATCCTGTGCCTAAGGAAACTTTGGAGCATTTGAGCTCTATCATACCATATCATTATATGGACAATGATATTGCTTCCAATGCTAATTTTTATGAGAATGGAAATGAATACCAGCCTGGGAAAGAATTTAACTTGGCATCATAAGGAGGCAGTAAGATGAAATCAAGTCCGTTTAAATTTATCAATCCGGTTTTGGAAGAATGCGAATTTCAAGCAAATAATGGATTTTTGAAGGAAATAAAGACCGGAATAGACGCGCAAAATAAAGTTAACATAAAAGTTAATATTAAAAGAAATGAAAGAAAGGTTTCCGATGAAAGTCGTCTTCTTTCTATGCAGGTGGAAGTAGGGGAGAAAAATGATTCATGCCCTTTTTATGCCCGAGTCAGAATGCAGGCAGTATTCCAAATGCCGGCTGATATTTCTGAGGAACTAAAAAAATCTTTTATGAATGTCAACGCACCAGCGCTCTTATACAGCTATATAAGACCGGTAATCGCAGAAATGACGGGAAATTCTATGTTTCCGAGATATAATCTTCCGTTTATGAATTTTACTAATGACGAAGAATAATACTTAATCTGCTAAAAAGCTAACTGTGAGTGCCTCAGAAGGTAAGCGGTAAATAATCGATGTATGTTAAAATCCCATCGGGTATGAGATACTATCCATATCCGATGGGATTTTTCATTTACATTCCTTCTGGATCTCCGGAGACCAGGGAAGATATTTCTCCAACGTAGTCTCATGCTGAGGCCACTCTTCGTTAGGGAGCCTTGTAAACACATAGTTGAGATATTTTTCCGGATCTATCCCGTTGGCCACACAGGTCTCCAGAATGCTATATGCGGCTGCACTTGTCCGAGCTCCTTTGGGCGTGTCGCAGAACAGCCAATTCTTTCTGCCTATCGTAAAGGGGCGGATGCTGTTTTCCACAGGGTTATTGTCTATCTCACAGATTCCGTCTGTCAGGTAACGTTTGAGATTCTGTTCATTGCTTATGAAATAGAGCAGAGCTTTTACGATGCCGGACTTTGACAGAACTGTGGGGAAGAATTCTTTGGCCTGTATAAAAAGCTCTTCTATTATCACGCCTCTTTCTCATAAGAGTAGTCACGGATAGAAATTTATCAATTATTTGTTTACAATCAGTGCTGAAGATTTTTTATTTCGCAGTGATTTACAAGAATAAATTGATATCATATAATATGAATAAGTTATAGAAAATTAGTTCTTGCTTGTTACTAAAGGGAAGTGAGGGATTTCCATGATATTCATCAGTGGAGTTCATGGCGTCGGAAAAACCTATTTTAGTAATTTGGCTAAAAGCGAATTGCATATTAATTCGTATACGGCCAGCGAACTTATTGAGAAGAGTAGAAATCTAAAATTTAATGAAAATAAGCAAGTATCAGATATTCAAGGAAATCAAACTTATCTTATTCATGCTATTAAAATGCTACAACAAACGAAAGAGGAATTCTTATTAGATGGACATTTCTGCCTTTTGGATGAAAAGAGAGCCATAAAAAGAATTTCTTTTGAAACTTTTATAGATTTAAGACCGAATGCAATTATACTATTAACGGAAAATCCTGATATCATTGCGCAACGTTGAAAGAAAAGAGATGGAGCACAGGTTTCCGTACAGGAGATAAAATTATTTCAGAAAGAAGAAATAACTTATGCCAGACAAGTGGCCAGCCAATTATCCATAAGACTTTTCGTATCTAACGGGAAAAATGATTTATTGAAGGCTGTTGATTTTATCAAACTTTTACTGAGAGAGGGTGACTGATATGGGCGGTAAATTTGAAAGAAAGCGTTTTGCTGATATTGATATTAATGATCCTTTTTTTGATTCATTAAAGGCCGACTATCCAGGATCTCCTGTTGCTAAGTCTTTTGCTCAGTGGTTTCATGAGAAGGCGGCAGAGGGTAAGGAAGCACTGGTATTTGAGGAAAATGGTCGAGTAGGAGCTTTTATAAATCTTAAGATTGGTGAAAATGAGTCAATCAAGTTAAAGGACAAGGATGATTTACTCCCTTTACCCCGCGTTAAGATTACTACGATTAAAATTGATGATAGATACAAGAAACAGCGAATCGGCGAAGGTGCTTTAGGATTAACGTTGTGGGAATGGCGGGATTCAAAGCTTGATGAGATTTATCTTACTGTCTTTGCAAGACATATAGAACTGATAAATCTATTGGAAAAATATGGATTTGTATGTGTCGGCACTAATCTTAATAATGAGAAAGTTTATCTGAAAAGCCGGAAAAGACTTGACTTTAAAGATCCCTGTAAGGCATTTCCTTTTATAAGTAATAATATTCAAACAGTTCGTATTCTTCCTATTGATATGGGCTATCATGATACCATGTTTGCCTATTCAGAACTTGCAAATACACTTCAAGAGAAAGTAGATATAAGTGTTGCTAATGGGCTCAAAAAAGTATATATTGGTAATCCGACAAATTTACCATTTAAAGAAGGGGAACCGGTTCTTATTTATAGAAAGTATACGGGAAACGTAGGACCGCGTGGATTCAAGTCAGTTATCACGTCGTACTGCATTATTACTAAAGTGGTCAAAATCAGGAAGAATAATCAACCTATTTATAGTTTTGATCAATTCATTCGACTTGTGGGAAATAAATCCGTGTTTTCATTGGATGAATTAAGGAAAAAATATGAGGAATTATCAAATTTAACCTTGATTGAATTACTCTATTATGGCTATTTTGGTGCAGGGAATAATGTAAATTGGATTTGGCTGAAAAACAATAATATTTGGACCGGCTATCCTATGTCTCTTGCGCTTACTGTCGGACAATTTAGAAAAATATTGCAGGAGGGAAAAATAAATGCTGACAATGTTATTATCAATTAAACCCATGTATGCAGATAAAATCTTACAGGGAGAAAAATTATATGAGTTTCGTAAAATTCGCTGTAAAAAAGAAGTGAATAAAATTCTTTTTTATGCTACTGCTCCTCAAAGCCAGGTCGTTGGAGAGGCTTATATTGATTGCGTCTTAGAAAATACACCTGCCCAAATTTGGAAGGTGGTTAAATCGGCTGCTGGGATAACACGTAAGTGCTTCTTCGAATATTACAGCAAGAGAGAAGTTGCGATTGCCTATAAACTTAAAAATGTAACTATGTATGATAAGCCGAAAAGGCTTTCTTCCTATGGTGTTGCACATCCACCACGGTCTTATGTTTACGTTCAGGATTAACAATAATTTATGTATATCTGAGTTACCATGCTTTGCTTGTAAAGTGAACAATTTAATGGGCAACAAGAATTTCAGACACCTTTCCGTAGGTTAGGTTGGCTGTTAATGGGCGGTTTTTCGTGCTCTGAAGAGAATAGTTTCAATGATTCCTTCGCTATCCGCTGATGGGAAATTTATCTCATTCATAAGTTTGTGGTTTTAGCGAGTGAAATAAGATGTACGGAGACCAATCTAGGACAATTTTGCGAATGCATAAAAGATGTATAAATATAAGAAAACCCATTCAGACGTATGAAATTGAGCAATTTATAAACTGGCGTTGTATGGATAGGTTTTCTGAAGATAGATGTAAGTCCAAAATCAAAACAATAAAAAACCGGTAAGATTGCAAACCGGTGGAAATTGAAATTGATTTAGTTGTTATACATCACTTGTCATAGACGAAAAAGCGAAATGCTTTTTTGCCTTTTTGCCATGCATAAAGTCTTCTGCCATTGCGAAGAGTGATGTATGGCGTATAGACATAATGACCGGATTTTCTTTTAGGCCGTTTTGCCATTTGGGATTCTCCTTTCTTTCAAAAAAAGAACGATATCGGATATTTTCCAGATATGTTCAAATTTAGCTTGAAAGTAAGGGACAAATACCATATACTAAACTTGCGATCGGATAGTACAGGGCAATCTTTACTTGTCTCTTTACTTCCAAGGAAGCTGCAGGAGTTATTCCTGTAGCTTCTTTTATTTATATCAAGCCGCAAGGTGCTTGGCACTTTTTGCGACCCAATACCTATGTTTATCAATTGAGCTCTTTGGCGTCAGATAGATTAAAAAGGAATAGCTTGTCTTCTGGGGCAAGGATTCCGTCAATACGATATCCATGCTTTGATAGATCCCAGCCCATCATCCTAGATATGGTGCTAAGCAGCTCTTTGCTATTCCAACGCACACTCTTATTGTTGGACTTGCGCTTATCGTTATAAAACTTATAGGCGTTGGAATCATCTTTCCGCGCTTCGACGAGGATAATTTGCTTCTTCTGTACATTGATTAAGAGCCGTGCATATTCACAGCTGTTGAGCTTATTTACAACAGCTTTGTTGAAATTCATTCCGTTTGCTGTAATTGTTACATATGGAGAACCGTCTGCAAAGCTGAATTCTTTGAACCCAGTCATGTCGAAACTCATCTCAAACACCTCCTCTGAACTATAAATAAAGCATATCATACATGCACTAAAAAATCAATCAATCTATTTTTGCGTATCTGCAAAAAATCTTTTTGAGTTTTATTCATTAGGAATATGTACAGAATCTTGCGCGTAATATGCAAAATAGAGTGCTCACTTTCGCGGAATCTGATATCCGCACATGTTTGTCACATCGTCAGCATTCAAACCGCTTCAGCCGGTAGGTACATTTCTCCTTTGGTCTGTTTTCACAGGTTACGTAGATGGCATACTCTTTCTGATAGAGCGGATTGACTTCATGGGCCATAAGGTCGGGAATTTTTTCTTTATCGAATTTGACGGTGCTGATGGTGCCGTCTTTTTGCTTAATACGGAAAAAGGATTTTTCCATGCTGAGGGTGGTGATAGTGCCAGTGAAGCGCCGGATTTGGCTGGCCTGTTGGCGCCGCTCTACGTAGTCCTTGAGGGCTTTAGCGATGGGGGCGGTGTCTTTGTGGAGGATGGTGAAGGTGCTTCTAGTGGGATGGCGAGTCCAGGTGATGTCCAGGGAGAGGTTGTCTTTGTCCATGTCTCTGTAGAGGGACTGCACTGATTCCAGAATTTCATCAGTATCATCAGCCAGGCGGTTCATGTCATCCCGATGGCCCAGGGTATACATGATGTCCAAAAGGCGGGTACCGGATTTGTAGAGAATGTTCACTTTTCTTTCTTCATTGGTTCCGTAGAAGAGGGAGCTTGGGTCATTCAAGGCGCCCAGCTGGACGTTGAAGGAACCGGGGCTCATGGCGAGGAGTTGGATTGGGGAATTATAAAATTTCCTTTGCCGTCTGCCGGCCTTGAGAGAGCAGTTATCTATTTTCCTGATGATGTCTTCGCCAATGAGGCGGAGGGTTTCATCCAGGTTTTGGGTGAAGTGATTGAAGGCGGAAAGGGGCATCATGCCGGAGGGGAGGTCGGGGATGGTGAAATGAAGGTTGATGATTTCCCCTTCCCTGGCGATTTCCTTTTCCAGGTCGGCGATGAGCTGCTTTTTCTTTTCATAGGCCTACCGGTTGATGCTGTCAGCTACCTGCATGGTGAAGGTCACTTTTCCTTCCGGTGCATGGTTCGTGTAGTAGTCCAGCATTTTTTCTTCGATGGAAAGTTCCCACTTCATTTCACTGAGCTGTTTCAGTTTGTCTTGTATCATCTTCGATTATCCCTTCTGTGTTGCATATAAAATATCCCCGTGAGTTATTTCTCCTATCCCAGTGTCAGTTAAGTGTTTTTTCTTTTGAAAAGTAATTGTCTTACTGTGAAATAATATATGATAAAATATAAATAATATGAATAATAGTGAGCATAATAGTGAGCAGTAAAAAAATTAATGCTTTCTTAATTTCTGAAAATATGCAAGGATAACTCTAATTAATTCAAGTAATTCATATGTTTTTACAACTGCTTTACTTTTAGTTAGCCAGGTCTATTTTAACTATGAAGTAATTTAATGAGGTGATCATCATGATGAATGAAAATTATTGCCCCTTAACGATAGAGAGTCAGTTTGCATCTTTTCAGGATATTGATCCGATTTATAAGCATTTGTTTGCTATTTGGCAGACTGCAAAAGATGATTTAAGTGGTATCCTTCGTAATATTAATCTGGTGTTTCCTCATTACAGTCTTCACGATGCTTCCCACGCAACTACTATTATCCACCGAGTCGAGGCAGTCCTTGGCGAGGAACGAATCAAGAGGCTTAAGCCTACAGAAATCTGGCTATTTCTTATGAGTGCATACACTCATGATATTGGCATGCTGGTCAGCGATGATGAGGAACATGCACTGTGGAAGGAGCCGCAATTTACCAGCTATTTACATTCATTAGCGGATGAACATTCAAATTCAGATTTAAAAGAGTATGCTACATTAGTATTGGATAAATCTGAAAATAGAAAAGAGAATGATTGGGCAGTTTCGTTGAAATGGGCGGTCATTGTATTGACGGCAGATTTCATACGGAAGTTTCATCCGGAGCGGAGTAAAGAACTGATAAACGGGAGTCATCAGGATTATCATACAGTTTCATTTGACTTCACCTTTCATCACTTCATTCATAAGCGGCTTCTAAATCTATTGGGAGAGATAAATGCTCTGCATGGGAGAGATTTTAGTGATATTTTTTCTCTTGATTATTGCTGCCAGGGAATGGGATTAGCAGATGATTTGGTCTATCCGAGACGAATAGCAGCCATGCTTCGCTTGGGGGATCTTTTGGATATGGATAATCAAAGGTTTGATTCTAATGCTTGTCCGCTGAATGGAAAGTTGCCCAAGTCCACTACGTATCATATGGAAAAAGAGGCAGCGCTTCGCCATTTTTTAGTGAATAAAAATTGTATTGAAGCATCTTTTAACTGTCCTGATGAGGGGAGCTATGAGGCGGCAAGTTCTTGGATGACATGGCTTAAACAGGAAACTGAAAATCTGGCGTTGCATTGGAATGACATTGTTCCGGATAATTTTGGATCTGCACCGGTGTTAAAGACGTCAAAGATTACTTTAAATGGCCTTTCTTTAAAAGGTGATGCTCTCAGGCGATTTGATTTCAACAGTAAATCTGTGTTTGAATTGATGGAAGGCGCCAATATTTATAAAAATCAATTTTCCTGTTTGAGAGAATTGGTACAGAATGCTGAAGATGCGACAAAGGCAAGATTTTGGGAGGATATTCAGAGTGGGGAAATTAAACTGATTCATTCAATTAAAAATTTGAAACAATTAGTTCCTTTTGATATTGCCAAAGAAGATTATGATAAGTATAAAATACAAGTAAATATTGCATATGATTCTGTAAAAAAACTATATTCTATTTCTGTCAGGGATCGGGGCATAGGTATTACAGATAAGCGGTTAGAACAGATGGAGAAAGTAGCTTCCAGCTGGCAAAAACGCAATGAGAATAAGACGGAGTATGAAAAAATGCCTGCATGGCTTCAGCCGACAGCAGCATTTGGCTTGGGGCTGCAGTCTGTTTTTCGACTAACGGACATTTTGACTTGCGATACAGCACCGCGAAGAGAGGCTCCCAAGCATATTGTATTCAGATCACAGGATAGAGGGGGAAGAATTTCAAGTGTGAATCTGAAATCAGATATATTTATCCCCGATGGAACAACGTTTTCTTTTTCTTTTGATGATAGTGCTTTTGCTCATTTCAGCTACCATATGGGGGGTGTCTTTGAGTCGCAGTTGGACGATTATGATCCTTTTGGACAGTCCGACTGGAATGAGACATCTCACTTGAATCTGTTTTACCTGCTTGAATGCTTATACGATGAGGTGAATCGTGGTCTGTTTCCTATTCAGGTTGTTTTAAAAGATAAAGAATCATCCATAACCTTGGAAATTCCTGCAGCAGATGACTTCAAAAATCTTAAGTTTCGGGAGTCTGGTGATTTATCATTTGCCTATGAACCTCAGCAAAATGAATTTATTGCATATAATCGTAAAAAATATATTTCATATGTATTTCGCTATAGCGTAGAGCTTATGCGCCATCATAGTTTTAATTTTATATTTAAAGGGATGAACGTTGATCCAAAAAATCTTGGACTAGTTATTGGTGATCCCTATGATGGTATGATTTGGGCAACTATTCGCCTGGATGGTTTTCCAACTCATGAGTGGCTTACCTTGAATCGCGAGGAAATCAGGCAGGAAAAGTTTCCGACTTTGAAGGAAATTATAAGGAATGATTTTTTGGCTATTTTAAAGATTATTTATCAGGAGATAGCCGATAAGGAGTTCGAATACTGGTCTCAAATTGGACCTAAAGGTCAATTGGCATTACTTTCCATGACTGATATTCTTGAGAAAAAGTCTAAAGCCGATAACGAGCTTGCCAAAACTGTTAGGAAAAATCTCTATGACAAACTGAAAGAGACAAATGTTCCTCGGCTACTTGATAGTAAACTTGAGAAGATAAATCTGACCTGGACCGAGCTAATGCAGAGGATAAGAGAAGAAAATGAATTTTGGACATATGATTTTGGTCAAAGATATCATGATCCTTTTCAAAATGATAGTCAGAATAGAGAGAAATTACAGGCTATTATTGAGCAGGCTCAGTTAAAAGAGAAATTTTCAAAGGAAAGTAATCTTTTGATCCCATGCGAGCTTTACTATGCCTTATTCAGTGATGCAGACACACAGGTCTTAGAAATGTATGGCAAAGAGAACGAAGCCAGAATCTATCGTCAACGGTGGAAATCCGGTGGGGCCAATTTAACTGCACTGGAAGTTCAAAGTGATATACGTGATGAGATCAACGGTCAATTGCTGACTCATCCGAGAATGATTACTTGTGCAATAAAGGATTACGAGCAACTGGCAGTGAAGGAGGTACCCGGCTGGCTGCTGAGCTTTTCTCATTGCAAAATGTTTAACTATAGGCGGAGAGTTCCTCTTATGATTACACCATTTGCAAAAGAGGATATTACCCGTATTACCGAAGGATCTTATGATGCCATAAAAATCTGGAAAAAGATCCAAAATCGTGAGGATTTTAGACGACTGATTGCATTTGTAAAAGAGAAAAATATTGATGAAAATGTGAGTGAGGAAGTCATTATCGACACGTACCGAAAGTGGATAGGAGATATTATTGAACAATTTCAATCTAAAAATCCTAAAACTTCAGAAAACGTCGAAAATAAATGATTATCCATTTTCGGACTGTTATATACGTTTGTAAGAACCTATGGAGCGTAATAAGGAACCAGTGGATATGCAGGAGAGCGCTTGCTGCTACAGATGAATGCCTTTATCCAGATTTATCTGTAATAGCAACGGTATTTGATGCTTTTTGCACATTGGCATGAGGCCAGCTCTTCTTTGCGGATTGAGTTGAAAAGAGTAGGCAGCTCCCTGTCAGCGTACCAGGTAGCTTCCAATGGCGTATCAGGTGGCTCATGGCGTGTGATACTCAAATGGTAAATGAAGGCGCCTTTTGAAAGAGGAGCGCCTTTTTATGTGGCGGCACCTTCCAACGCTACCGCTACGCGGTCCCCCCTCCACCATAGATGGTAAGCGGTTAATATTCGATGGATTTCTTAACTTTCAGAAATATGCGAGAATAACTCCAGTCAATTCAAGCAATTCATACTGGAGGTAAAGCATATGGACATTATCTTATCGCCCAATAGAATATTCATCGCATGCGGCTATACAGACATGCGCAAGTCTATTGATGGGCTGTCTGGTATTGTGGCACAGCAGTTCCAACTTAACGTTTTTGACTCAGCGCGCTTTCTCTTCTGAAGGAGAAGGAGGGATCGATTCAAAGCCCTTCTCTGGAGAGGAGAGGCGATGGCTTTGTTCTCCTGTACAAACGCCTGGAAAGCGGCCGGTATCAGTGGCCCAATACAGATGATGCTTTCCGCGAAATCGCCCCTCGACAATATCGCTAGCTGTTGGAAGGTCTTGCCATTAATCAGCCTAAGGCAGTCCCCAAAATAACGTAAGCGGTAAATAATCGAAGCATGTTAAAATCCCATCAGATATGAGATACTATCCATATCCGATGGGATTTATCATTTACATTCTTTTTGGATTTCAGGAGCCCAGGGAAGATATTTCACCAGCGTAGTGTCTCGTTGCGGCCATTCCTCGTTAGGCAAGCTGCTGAATACGTAGTTGAAATATTTTTCCGGATCAATCCCGTTTGCTTTACTATTAGCGGCGGGTGAAATTCGCTATGTAGGGTCGGGTTAAAATCGCCACCGAGACAGAGGGGTTCGGCCAATTTAGAGGGAAGAATAAAGGCTTATGAATAAGATATTGTTTCAGAGATTCTTGACACAGGCGCAAGGGTCATCCCTTACCTCTTAACCTTAGTGTAAAATTTTACTCGGTAGGGGAAT
>ERZ827043.2866-NODE-2866-length-13726-cov-5.269695_pt1 | contig 13726 bp, 9 predicted proteins | sample MGYA00519923_ERZ827043 | MGnify/ENA primary metagenome ERZ827043 (study PRJEB31778, sample SAMEA3449251) | human gut metagenome | biome: human gut; feature: human-associated habitat; material: faeces | place: United Kingdom | collected 2010/2012 ...
CTCACTGGATTTTCAGGTCGCTGATGCTCCCCTACAAATCCAGTTCGCTAGTGCAAAATGTGTTCGCTGTGCACCGTAAGGGCGCTACCACTACCCTCAGCCCGTCATGGCTGTCGCCCCCTGAGCGGTAGCGAACACAACCTGCCGCCATTAGGCGGCCATAACCCTCGGGCCAAAGGCTCGTCAACTCTCACGCCGCAGGCGTGTCCAAAGGCGCCAGCCGCGCCCCTTTTTTATAAAACTTGCGGCGCAGCCGCCACCACACCCCTCAGACACGAAGCGTCTGTCCAACTTAAGAACCCTCCGGCCCAGCGGGCCGGTCAATCCGTTGAACCCTTCGTCCCCAATAGGCACCAAACCTTTTGAACCGGGGCCCCCAAGGGCCCCTTTGCCCCTTGCATTTCTATTTCAAAAAGAATAAAATGGGAGAGATGAAAATTTGACAGTGATTCGGAAAGGAGGGCCTTTTGCATAGGAAGGGGCCTTCCTTTTTCTGAATCTTTTTCAAGGGAAGCACTGATTCAATCACAGCGTTTGCTTTTATAAAAATTTTTATGCACTGCTTCGTCATGAGGCCCCTTAAATAGCTGGCTATTCGCGTCGCTTTATTCCTTGCATTGCATAAAAGTTCAAGAATAAAAGCAAACAATAAATGAATCAGCGCTTCCTAGGAGAGGAAAGTGAAGAAATGAGTAAACGCATTATTGAGGTGGAGGAACGGCTTCCCATTCTCCCCACCATCCCCCTGAGCCTGCAGCATCTCTTTGCCATGTTCGGCTCTACGGTGCTGGTTCCCTTTCTTTTGAATGTGGACCCTGCCACCTGCCTTTTCATGAACGGCATAGGCACCCTACTGTACCTGGCCATCTGCAAATGGAAGCTCCCTGCCTACCTGGGCTCTTCCTTTGCCTTTATTTCCCCGGTGCTGGCGGTGACGTCCACGGCGGGCATGTCCTATGCCGACGCCCAGGGAGGATTCATTGCCTTCGGTCTCTGCTTTATTTTCCTGGCCTTTCTGGTGAAGAAGGCAGGGGTGCAGTGGATCGATGTGCTCTTCCCGCCGGCTGCCATGGGGGCCATTGTGGCCATCATCGGGCTGGAGCTGGCGCCCCTGGCCATGACCATGTCCGGCTTTATCGGCGAACCCCAGGGTATGTCGTCTGCCACGGCCATCACCATTTCCATGTTTACTCTGGTGGTGACCATCCTGGCTACGGTGCTGGGACGAGGTTTCATTTCCATCATCCCCATCCTCATCGGCGTCATTGCCGGCTACGTCCTTTCCGTCTTCATGGGGGTAGTGGATTTCCACCATGTGGAAGAAATGCCCTGGGTGGCTTTCCCCACCTTCTATTCTCCCCATTTCAATCTGTCCGCCATTATGATGATCCTTCCGGCGGTGTTCGTCGTTTTTGCGGAACACTTGGGCCATCTCTTTGTGACCAGTGATATTGTAGGAAGAAATCTGATCAAAGATCCCGGCCTGCACCGCTCCCTCTTTGCCGACGGCCTGTCCAATATCATTTCCGGCTTCGTAGGCTCCACGCCGAACACCACCTACGGTGAAAACATGGGCGTCATGGCCATGACCGGCGTATACAGCACCTGGGTCATTGCCGGCGCCGCCGTATTTGCCATTATCTTCTCCTTCATCGGCAAGATTGCCGCCCTCATCCACGCCATCCCCACCCCCGTCATGGGCGGCGTATGCATCCTCCTCTTCGGCTTCATCGCTGCCTCCGGCATCCGCATGCTTATCGAAAAGCAGGTGGACTACACGAAATCCAGAAACCTGATTTTAACGGCAGTCACCATGATTTCCGGCCTCTCCGGCGCCACCATCGTAGTAGGCCCGGTGCAGCTGAAAGGCATGGGCCTGGCTACCGTAGTGGCTATGATCATCTCCATCTGCTTTCTGATTTTTGACAAGACCCATATGTCGAATAATGAGTGAATAGAGCGATGATATAATAAAAAACGAGGTGTTTACTTTTACGCCTCGTTTTTTAAATTATATGACTCTATATTTTAGTGTTCTTTTTCCATGATATAGGGTAAAATATAAATTAATAAAACAAATTATTTTGACGTAAAGAAGTAAAATCTCGATTCCTTTATGCAACTGCAAATAATCTATTTGGCAAGTAGAAAGGGCGTAATGAACATGGAAGAGACAGACATTAAATTTTTATCTGAAGTTGTTCATTTTGAAAAGGCAGTACTTGCTGCTTTGAAAGTTGAGATACCCACTAATCAGCGAAAAATAAAAATGGCCTATGACCGTATTAACAAGGCCATTAGCCGATATTGCAATGACAAAGGTGTTGAAATTAAAGATATAGAAGGCATGGAATATGATCCAGGGCTTCCTGTTGATCCATTAAATTTGGAAGATTTCACACCAAATGATGAACTTTACGTTGGAGTCATGCTTGAGCCTATCATTAAAGAAAAGGGAACTAGCAAAGTTCTCCGTAACGGGAAAGTGTTCTTGGTTGCTAAATAATTTATTTTGCACAATGGAGGTTGAAGGATATGGCTTATTATATTGGTATTGACTTGGGGACAACAAATAGTGCAATTGCAACGTTTGACGGCGAAAAAACACGTATATGGAAAACAGTAGGACAGACTGATGTTACCCCTTCCTGTATTTACATTGATAAAAAAGGAAGAAAATATTATGGGAATAAAGCTTATAAGCAATTGATGCTTCATGAAGACCGTGTGGCAAAACAATTTAAACGTTTCATGGGCACAAGCACAAAAATTCATTTTGCAGACGAAACGATGACTCCAGAGGAATGCAGTGCCGAAATTCTTCGGGAGTTATTTCGATGCCTTCCAGAAGATATTTCTCGTTCCGATGATCGCTATACAGTAATTACAGTACCTGCAGCATTTGATCAAATGCAAAATGAAGCGACCAAAAAAGCTGCTCAAATGGCAAATATTGGTAAGGTAGCTGTAATGCAGGAACCTGTAGCGGCTATTATGAGCGTAGTTAATGGACATAGCATCAAAAATGGCACATTCCTCATTTTTGATATGGGCGGAGGCACACTGGATGTTGCTATTGCTAATTGCCTCAATGGTAAAGTAGACGTAATTGCACATGGCGGCATTGCCATGTGCGGTGGAGCGGATATCGATAGAAGAATCGTCGATAATGTGATTAAGCCTTGGCTGCTGGATAATGGCGATTATAACATTCCAAAAGATTTTATAAAAATCCCTAAATACCAAAAACTTCTTCAGCGTGCAAGGTATAGGGCTGAAGAAGCGAAGATCAATTTATCTTCTGAAGAAGAAACAACTATTGAAGGTACGCTTGGCCCAGATATTACGGATGAAAATGGTGAAGAAATCGAGCTGGATATAGATTTTTCACGTGAGGATCTTAATGCCATAATTAGGGATATTGCTGATGAAGCAGTAACTTGTGCAAGAGAAACTATCCAAAAATCCGGAATCCCGGCAGCTGATTTTGAACGTGTCGTCTTTATTGGAGGCCCATGCAATTATAAGCCGTTACGTGATTATGTTTCGCGTGAATTGGGAATTAAAAATGATGGATTAGAAGTAAACCCAATGACTGCTGTGGCAGAGGGCGCATCAATTTATGCAGAAAGCATTGATTGGACAACTGTAGAGCACGAAAGGAAGGCAAATAATAAATCTATTATTTCCAATGATTTGGGGTTAAAGTTCAAATTTGAAGCCCGAACAACGAAGGACAAAGCAAGGTTTGCCATCATGCTGAAAGCGCCATTAGCCGGATATACTGTCCAAGTGTCATCGGCAGATACCGGCTGGGAATCCGGATTAATGGAATTGCAGAGTATGCTTTCCTTTGTTTTACCGCTTTCTAAAAAAGGTGACAATACATTTGAAATCACCATTTACGATGATAATAATCGTAAAGTGCAGTTAGAGCAAAATACTATTGTTATTACCAAAACATTAAGTACTGTCGGATCCATTTTGGCTTCGCATACAATAAGCGTGGAAGTGCGTACAAATAGCCTTAGTGAGACTACTACACTTGATCCGCTAGTAAGAGAGGGAGATAAGCTGCCTTTAAAAGGTGTAAAAAAATATAAATCCACAGAAATGATTAAAGCCGGAGATGCTAGACCAGATGCATGTCTAAAATTCAAATTGTGGGAAGGCAATATCACAAGCAACATATCTGATAATAAGTTTATTGGAATGATAAAAATTGCAGGAACGGATTTGGATTATGGATCCATCAGACCTGGTGAAGATATTGAGTTTGAATATACGATAAATGAGGCTGAATCCCTGGAAGTATCTTTGAACATCGAACGTCTTGGAATTACATTGAATGGTCAGAAAAACCTGTATTCCACTACTGACGCAGAAAAGGATATGGGAAGTGAAGATTATATTCAAGAAGTTTATGATGACGGATGCGACTTGGCCAATCGTGTAGACGAATTAGGAAAGAATATTGCAGATTCTAGAATAGAAGAGGTGCGAAGAATAGCAGAAGCAGCTCAGGCTCTTGCTGATGAAACAACGGTAGATCCAGAACTGGTAAAGAAAAATGCTGATAATATTGTCAAAGCAAAAAAAATATTAGATAAAATTCAGAATGATAACTTGTCAACAGTTCATCAGATGGAATTTGAGAATATTTCTGAGGAATACGAGTCTGATATTGTCCAATTTTGTTCACCAACAGAAAAGAATGAATTTGAAAGGATGTTTTCAAATTTAAAGCAGATGGTTGATAGAAAGGATAAAACCTTTGAGGGAATCGCCAATGATATTCGCAGAAAATTCATACAGATTCTCTTTGATAGATCAAAACCCTTTGTTGGAGGCATGTTTAATTATTTAAGAGCAAGGCCCTATAGTTTTATAAACCGGGAAAAATATACTCAATTAACTAACGAAGGAATCAAAGCTATTAACGCAGACGACTTTGAAAAATTAAAAGCAGTTGTTGTGTATATGCTCCAAGAACAAAGAACAACTGATGTATTGAATGATATGGGAACTCTGGCAAATATTATGAAAGGATGATGAGTATGCTTCCTCATTATGTACGTGGCGATACCGTGATAGAGGAAATTAGGGTAATAAGATCTCTGTTCCTAGACGCAAAGTATGCTATTTATCGAGTTGAGGGAGATAGAGACGCATTGGTAACCTCTACCCAGGTTGTTAATCAGTGGTTATCACAAACCTCTCTTTCAGAAAGGTTTGTGCAAGAACATTTTTTTGAAATGAATGACATCATGATTTACATAACCGAACCTGGATATTACCTCTTTACTCCTGTTGGCGGCCCTTTTCCACAAAATTTTGAGGAAGTAGAAAATTTTGTTCTTTCATTAAAACATTTTGCTGAGACCTATAAATTATTTCATTATCCCAATTTGCTTTTTATAGAGCAATATGGATTTATATTACCGCTGCCTTCTTCTAATGATCATATGTATTCCGTAGGCGAAATTATTGGCATGATGTTAACAGATGGCCTTCCAATCAATGTATCTGATGTGGATAAGATAAAAACATTTTGTGATTGGCTGCCCAACGATTCATTAATAAAGGTAATTAATGAGGCTGGAGTAGTACTGAAACCTACAGATGGGGAAACTGCACAAAATTCCAATCAAGTTGAACAGAGGGCCTCTGTTTATTCAAACCATAAATACCTAAAACCATTTATACTGAAAGGAAGAACAAAACTAACTCAAATTTTTAATGATCAAATTGTTGATTTTTTCCAAAGACAGAGTGCATATCAAAGGATGGGAATTACAACCGTGCCAGCATTTCTGTTATACGGACCACCAGGAAGTGGTAAAACCTATGCAGTAAATCAACTGGCTTCTTATTTAGGATTTCCGGTTTATTCTATTGATTCCAGTAGTGTTGCCAGTCCTTATATTCACGAAACTAGTAAAAAAATAGGGGATGTTTTTAGGGCAGCAATGGATCACACACCTTCTGTCCTAATCATAGATGAAATAGAGGCTTATGTAGGAAAACGTGGAATTGGTAACGAAGGACACCACATTGAAGAAGTAGATGAATTCTTGCGTAATATCCCGCTTGCTGTTGAACATCAAGTCATTATCTTCGGTATGACGAACCATTTAGAAATGATTGATCCTGCTATTCTTAGGAAAGGTAGATTTGACCAGATTCTCGAAGTTGGTATGCCTAGCCAATATGAAATCGAAGAAGTATTGAAAAATCAAATGAAAGAATTGCCTTTAGCAGATGACATTAATATAGAAAATATATCGAAAAAATTGGAAGGGCATCCGCTATCAGATGTAGCATATGTGATACGTGAATGCGGTCGCATGGCGGTAAGAAATAACAGCGATGTAATCACTAACAAGATTTTATCTGATGTTCTTGCTAATGTAGTTAATACAAATACAAGCGAATCCAATAATACGCACACAATTGGATTTTAATTGCTGAGTGCTTTTGAGGTGGTTTTGATGAGGATCAAAGATAATCCATTTTTTATATTAGGCGTCACTCCAGTTAGCACTTTGGAAGATATTGAAGATGCCTGTGAAAGTAAGTCTTTTATGGAGGAAGAAAACGAGGAAACTTACGAAAAAGCGCGCAGCATTTTGACGCATCCTCAGAGAAGATTAGAAGCAGAAGTCCGTTGGTTTTATTCTCATCCTGATTTCATGACAGGCAATCCATCACTTTGGGATATCCCTGATGTGAATACACTTACTAATCGAGAGATTGTATTTTATGGAGCCGAAAAGATATATGGCGTTGATTCTCAAACCTTTGATGAATGCAAGGACAACAATAAACTGACTTCTATTGTTTCTAAAACTATTCAAACCATGGATTTGGCCTATATTCATGCATTAAACCAAGCCGACTTGCAGGAACTAATAAAGGAGATTGAAAATACAAGAGAAAAAGCCGGCATATCGCCAATACAAGATATCAATACGGTAAAAAGCACGCTTCAAGCATCGTTTAATGAAGATATGACCGCAGCATTTGAAGCGATGTTCAAGAATAATCATTTGGATAAAGTGGCCTTGATTATTCGTGATTTGGTGATAAATAAAGTAAAAGATGATAATAAGGAAACAGGCAGAAACTATCATGAAGTGGTGCGCAAATTATTAGATTTGTACAATATTCAGAGCATGAACAGTCTTGATGGGTTAAAAGCAGCGATTAATAATGAAATTGAGAAAGCTAAGGCATATACACAAGTTGAGCAGTTATCTCCTTTATTTGCTAAAATGCATCAGCTTGAATTTTACGCTGAGCCTTTGCAGTTATATTTTAGAGATATAGGCCAGGCCGATAAGCAAGCCCAAAGTCAGGAGATTGCCACTACATTAAGACAATTGTCTCTTTACTATTGGAATGAAAAGCATCTAGATCAAATGAGTCTGGCAGTAGCAGAGGAAGAACGTAAGATATTTTATGCACTGCCCGAAATAGCAGAACAGTTGGATAAAGATTTGGCAGAAATGCGTGCAATGCGAGAAACGCGGGCTTTGTATCTAGCAGTGAAAAATATTATAGATGAAATTGATAAACTTATAATTAGGAAGAATGGGTATGAAAATCAAAATTATAAGGTAATTTCTTCTAATAGGAGTAAATGGTTAAATCAGTTGGACGCATCTGTGTCTAAATTATCTACGCTGAATGATGTTGACTTAAAGCATGGAAATTTTATTCTATCACAAGGATATTATACCTTCGCAACTGCCTGCACTTGGGGAAACTGTTGGGACTTTGCTTTGCAATTAGCACAAAAAGCGTTATCCTTTGCGCAAAAGAGTGGCAACCAAGAGCAGATTTCCGAAATCGAAAAGACTATTATATATTTTCAGCAAACGATTAAAAATCTTCCAAGACATGAGTCACTGACCAGTTCCCAAAATGGATTTTCGAAATTCGGCTGTTTCATTTTAGTTATTATTGCAATTATTGGACTATTCGCCTATTTCGGAGCAGGTTCCATGAATAAGAACGGCTCCACCAAGAACCATTCTGTCGTTACTACGCAGAAAAAATCAGAAAATTCTTCAAGCAGTAAGGATGATAGAAATGAAAGGAAAGATGAAATTGAGTATAAGGAACCGCCAATTGGGCATGATCGTAAATTCACAATAGCCGAGATGCATTGGGCGGCAAGAGAGCAGATTCGGTTGGAGGTCATGAAATCATTGATTAAAAATCGGAAAGGTATAGTCGCATATAACAAAATGGTTGACAATTACAACAAAAGGGCAAGCTCTTTTAAATATAGAGATAATACTTGGCCGATGGCTAAAGCAGATGTAGAAAAACATCGTGATGAAATTGTCGAAGATGCGAAGAATGAAGTTCATGAAAATGGTTGGGATGTTGATATGGAATCATATAATAGTACGAATTATAATAATTTATCGTCGGTCGCGATGCCAACAGGATATGGAAACTCAAAGATGACTACACGATCACCTACAGAGGTTTTTAGAAGATATCATGAGTGTATTACTTTTGTGAACTACAAGAATGCATGGGACTGCTTAAGTAGCGATTTCCAATCCCAGCTTAATTACGATGATTGGGTGGCCGGATATGCAACTACTTTGGAAAGCATCCCCATCGATATTAATGTTATTTCTAATGATGGGCAGAGCGCATTGCTTTCCTTCCGGCTCAGAGCCACAGACACTTTGAATGGAAATAATGTTACAACCTATTATACGGGACAGTGCACCTTAATTAACACCGACGATGGATGGAAAATTGACTCTATTGAAGCTTCAAGAGTGTAATTACTCTGGGTAAGTCTTTTATATTAAAAATGGAGAGGCTAAATGAGATTCAAAGTAATTAGTATATTGACTAGTACCGTCTTAGGTTTACTTATAAGTGGCTGCTCTTTAGCATTTTCTCAAGATGACTCTTTTATGAAGCAGAATCCTCATCCTCAGTCGTTATCTATTGAAGAAAAAGCTAATCATATTGTCTCACAAATGAGTGACAGTCAAAAAATTGGCCAGCTCATGATGGTCGGTCTTCAGAATACTGTTATTGATGAAGACGCTAATCATATGCTTGCTAACTACCCAATGGGAAATGTCATCTTATTTGATAGGAATATGAAAGAGCCGGAGCAGTTAGCAAAACTTAATTCAGATATCAAACAGACCTTAACGAAGAAAAATGGTGTGATGCCATTAATTGCGGTGGATCAAGAAGGTGGCATGGTTAGGCGAATGACTGACTATCTGCCTGACATGCCATCAGCAGAACAGATTGGGCAGGGAAATAGAGAGCAGGCTGAATTATGGGCAGTAAAAACTGGAAAAGCATTGGATTCTTTGGGATTTAATACGAATTTTGCACCTGTAGTGGATTTGGATAGTTCATATCATCGCTCATACGGAAAAAAGCCAGAAATTGTAATTCCTTTTGCAAAAGCTGTAATTAAAGGATATGATTCCGTTGGGCTATATACATCTCTGAAACATTTTCCAGGTATCGGTAAAGTAAAGACAGATCCACACATTGATAGAGACGTTGTTAATATAACAAGAGAAAACCTTGATAAAGAAGATGGAAAGCCATTCAAAATATTGATTTCAGAAACTGATCCAAACAGAACGTTCATTATGGTATCAAATGTAACGTTTCCCCAATTAGATAAGACAAATCCTGCCTGTTTTTCAAAAGAAATCATAACAAATATTCTTCGCCAAGATTATGGATTTAAAGGAATCATTCTAACAGATGATATGGAAATGGGGGCTGTTTCTAAACACTATGCCTTCAAAGATATGGGTGTACGTGCTATTAAAGCTGGAGCAGATATTGTCCTTGTCTGTCAAAATTATCAGCATGAACAAGAAGTATTTAATGGTATGCTCGATGCCTATCGAAATGGAGAACTTGACAGAAACATGATCGATGAGAAAGTAAAACATATTGTTTATATTAAGTTAATGCATGAAATACCTCATAATAAATAAGGCCGATACATATTGCAGCGATAAGTAAATAGTATTTGATGAGTGACTTATCATATTGATGGAATCTACTGTCCACAGGAGTATCATACTCCGTAACCCTTTCTGTCCTTGGTCCCCCTTGTCCAAGGAAGCCGGATATGGTTATTCTGCATCGGTCGGGCGAATCAAGGTGCCTTCATGAGCAGGCCGGGCGCTTTAATTCGCCCGACCTGGAGGTCTTATGCAGGCCCTCCACAAAGCGAAGAATCTCGGTATGCGGCGCATATGGGACATTTGTCGTTAAATCCCAATCAGAGGGGAGGCTGCCGTTTGGCAGTCAGTTCAGCGTAGAGTATCATTCCATCTTGAAGCCTCGTACACCCTATGGCCCCTCAAGGGGCAAAGATGTTACGCGCTTTACCTTTTCCCACTCACTAGATCACTAGATCACTAGCTCACTAGATCACTAGCTCACTAGATCACTAGATCACTAGATCACCAGCTCACTCAAATATGGTATAATACCCATAGACATCGTGATTGACCGGAAAAAGCCGCCGGAAAATGCTGCTGCATTTCCCTGGCGGCTTTTTTCGTGTTTTTGTTTTATGCATAGGTATCCGAGGATGGCGGGGCGGGGTAGAGCTGCACCGCTTCTTTGATACACTCCAGCAGGATTTCCTTATTTTTCCGCTTCACCATGCCGGACATGCGGAAGAGGTCTATGATCCACCAGATTTCTCCGATGACGCAGAAGCAGAGGAGCCACAGGAGTATGTTCTTGAAGGGGTGGCCCAGGTAGAAGTAGTACACGCCGAAGAGGATCCACAGGATGTAGGCGGTGGATTTTTTCTTTTCCCTGGCGGTGTAGAGGGTGAGGGCGTAGTCTTTCTGCTTGTCGGAGAGCCGGTTCAAAAGGGCAATGTCTTCGCTGTCGAGGGTGGCGTCCATATGATTTTCCTCCTTAAACTCTTAAAAAAGGCGCTGTTTCAGTTTCATGGCCTTCCACTTGGAAAGGGCCTGGCGGGCGTCTTCGGGGGCCGTTTCGGTGAGGCGGATGTTGCCGGCCATTCTTTCCTTCATGGTCACCGATGGGTGGATGTAGGGCTCAAAGATTTTATAAAGATTCATTTTGGTGATTTCTTCTGAAATATCCATGGCAGCCTCCTTTAGGAATATTTCCTTTTTCTTTATTGTATCACAGGAGGAGGCAGGCAGTGTTTACAGGAAAAGGAAATTTTAGTATAATAGAAATACAATATCGAAAATCATCGTTTAATAGAAAGGACGCTCTATGAACTACAGAACCGGAAAGATTCTGATTATCACATCCCTCCTGCTTCTGCCGGCTGCATTTTCTCCTATACAGGGAGAGGAACCGGCTTTTTCCTATACCCACATCCACCGGGAAGGCTCTTCCACTGCCGTATCGGAGAGCCGGACAGAGACGAGGGAGAAATCATCAAAAACCACCACCCATTCCGACGTATCCGTCGATTTTCCTTCGGCGCCTTCTGCCGGCGGCATGGTGTACCCTTATCTCACCAAGAATAAGCTCCCCAGCGCTTCCGTCCTGAGGGACAGCGGCAGTGCCTATGAGTACGGCGTACTGGCTGCTGTCAAAGGGGAGAAGGGCTGGGGCCTTCTGGGCCGAAAGGGAGAGGAAGTGGTGCCTCCTGTCTACAGCTCCATCAGCTATGAGGGAGACGGCCTTTTCCGGGTGAAGGGAAAGAAGGGCTTTTCCTATATCACCGCTGACGGAAAGCCGGCGGCGCCTCCCAGGGAAGAGGGGACATCCTTCTACCGGGGCAAGGGAAAGTACGGCATTCTGGACGAAGATGGAAAAAGGGTAACGGCGCCCCTGTACCGGCAGGTGCTGGCTCCTTTCAGCGAGGGCATTGCCTTCGTGGAGCTTTCTGACGGAAGGAAGGGCGCCATTGACGAGGCGGGAAAGCTCCTCTTCACCGCCGACTTTGACAGCGCAGGGCCCTATGAAAACGGTCTGGCAGAGTACCGCCGGAAGGTGAACCGTTTCAACTGGGGCGTACTGGCGGGAGCTGTGCTGGGCGGCCTTGGCGGAAACGGAGGAAGCGATGAAATGCTGCCCCTTTCCTATGACGGCGTGAAGCGGGGCTACCTGGACCGCCAAGGCCATGTCATCATTGACAGCCGCTCCGATGAGGTGTACCCCATGACAGAGTGGGGCGCCTTTGTGAAGGACAAGGGCCTTCTCCGCTTTGTGAACCGGGAAGGGCAGGATGTCATCCCGCCCGGCTCCTACGACCTGCCCGGCGGCCTGTTCTATGAGAGGGAAGGGCTTGTGACCCTTCGGGACAAAGAGACGGGAAAGATGGGCGCCTTCCGTCTGACGGACGGCATGAGGGTGAAGGATTTCATCTATGACCGTCTCTATTTCCTGGGAGAAAACCGTCTCTTCTATGAAATCGACGGACGGACAGTGCTGGCCACGGCAGATACAGGCAAAGAAATCCGGGAACTTCCCCGCAGCGCCATGATGGAGCCCTTTGGTGACAGCGGCATGACCTGGATGGAGAACGGGAAGAAAACGGAAGCTCTGGACAGGGATGGCCGCGTCCTCTTTGTCCTTCCCTCAGGAGACAAGGCAGGCGGCCCCTTCCGCCACGGCCTTTCGCCGGTGCGCCGCAAAAAGGGCTGGGGACTCATGGACCAGCAGGGACAGTGGGTCGTCCCCCCTGTTTATAAAGATTTAAAAATGATGTAGCCCGCATAAGGCTATGAAACTTTCGGGATTGTGCTACAATAGAAACACAGCAGAAAGCTGTAATCCTATAATCATAATAGAAAGGAGTATGTCCAATGTATGATGAATTAACGGCGGAACGGGAAAAAAGTATTTCCATCAATATGCCCGGTCTGATGAAAGATGTGTATGCCTGGATGGCCATTGCCCTGGTGGTGACGGGGTTTAGCGCCTGGTTCGTATCGGATAACGCCCTGCTTCGGGGGCTTTTCATGGGGAGCCGCACCGGCACCCTGGTACTGGTGCTTGCCACCTTTGCCCTGGTATGGCGTCTGTCGTCTGCCATGGGGAAAATGTCCCTGAAAACGGCGGCGGTCATGTTCCTGGTGTATTCCGTGCTGAACGGCATTACCCTGTCGGCGGTATTCCTCACCTATACCCTGTCCTCCATTGGCGGCGTATTCTTCATGACCGCCGGCACCTTCGGTATCATGTCGGTGTACGGCTATGTAACCAAGGCGGACCTTTCCAAAATGGGAAATATGTGCCTCATGGGCCTTTTCGGCATCATCCTGGCTACGGTGGTAGGTTTCTTCTTCGACAGCACCCTGCTGCAGATGCTCATTTCCTACGCCGGCATCCTGGTTTTCACAGGCCTCACCATTTATGACACCCAGTCCATTAAACGGCTGGCCCTTACCTACCATTCCCGGGCCACCGACGAGGGACAGAAGGTGGCCATCATGGGCGCCCTCACCCTGTACCTGGATTTCATTAACATTTTCATTTACCTCCTCCGCCTCTTCGGAGACCGGAAATAAAATCAAAAAAGCGTGGAGCTTCGGCTTCACGCTTTTTTTGATGGGTTCATTGAAAAGGTTGTGGGGCTGCGCGCCTGCTGGAGCTGTGAAAAAATACAGAAATGACACCGCTGCCATTCCACCTCACTGTCATTTCGACGGTCGGTCAGCCGACAATAGGAAAGCCTCTTATTGGGCAGGCTAGGGAAGCACTGATT
>ERZ827043.2867-NODE-2867-length-13725-cov-2.616825_pt1 | contig 13725 bp, 10 predicted proteins | sample MGYA00519923_ERZ827043 | MGnify/ENA primary metagenome ERZ827043 (study PRJEB31778, sample SAMEA3449251) | human gut metagenome | biome: human gut; feature: human-associated habitat; material: faeces | place: United Kingdom | collected 2010/2012 ...
TGACAGAGGGGGCTACGGTCCTGCCCTTCAGCATAGCGGCGGTTTTCAGCAGATCGTACAGAGAGGAATTGGTGCAGGAGCCGATGCATACCTGATCGACCTTCACGTCTTTCAGCGTCTCCACGGCCACCACGTTGTCCGGGCTGTGGGGACAGGCGGCAAGCGGCACCAGGGAGGACAAATCAATGGTGACGGTCTCGTCATACTGTGCGTCGGCGTCGGGGGCAAGCGGCGACCAGTCGCCCGGGCGCCCCTGCGCCTCAAAGAACTGACGCGTCACCTCGTCGCTGGGGAAAACCGAGGTGGTGGCGCCCAGCTCGGCGCCCATATTGGCGATGGTGGCGCGCTCGGGCACCGACAGCGTCTCCACGCCCGGCCCGGCATACTCCATCACGCGGCCCACGCCGCCCTTGACGCTCAGGCGGCGCAGAACTTCCAAAATAATATCCTTTGCCGACACCATGGGCGAAAGCGAGCCCTCCAGCCAGACGCGGCAGACCTTCGGCATGAGCACATGATAGGCCCCGCCGCCCATGGCCACCGCCACGTCCAGCCCGCCGGCACCGATGGCCAGCATGCCGACGCCGCCGCAGGTGGGGGTGTGGCTGTCGGAGCCCAGCAGCGTCTGCCCGGGCTTGGAGAAGCGCTCGAGGTGCACCTGATGGCAGATGCCGTTGCCCGGACGCGAAAACCAGATGCCGTGCTTTTTGGTCACGGTGGCGATGTATTTGTGGTCGTCGGCATTTTCAAAGCCGGCCTGCAGCATGTTGTGGTCGATGTAGGCCACCGAACGCTTGGTCTTGACCTTCCCGATGCCCATGGCCTCGAACTGAAGGTAGGCCATGGTGCCGGTGGAGTCCTGCGTCAGCGTCTGGTCGATGACAATGGCAATCTCCTCGCCGGGCTGCATGCTGCCCGACACGAGATGCGATGCGATGAGCTTTTGCGTCATATTCATGGTGTCGTCTCTCCCCCTCAGGCTGTGATGCCCAGTGTTTTGCAGACCTGCTCGAGCTCGGCGTTTCCGATGATGGTCACGCGGCCCTTGTCATACTGCTCGTCAACCCATTCCTTGAGCCTGACGACGCGCGGGTCGTCCTTGTCCACGGGATGCTCCTTGCAGCCCAAGTACCCCGTCAGCCACATGGCCAGGCCCGCCGCGCCCGACGTCTGCGTAATCGAGACCTTGGGCGGGCTCTTGAGAATGGTGGTGGTGTCAAAGATATTGTAAATTTCCTCGTCCTTGAGCAGCCCGTCGGCATGGATGCCGGCCTGGGTCATGTTGAAGTCTCTGCCCACAAAGGGGGTGTTGGCCGGAATCTGGTAGCCCAGCTCTTTTGCCGCCGCCTCCACTTTTTCTACTGTTTCCCGCGAGAACGAAACGTTTTCCCGCCGGTTCAGGATCATGGAGACCGTCGCCTGGGATACGCCTGAGGCTGCTGCGACATCACTGGATGTCACTTTTTTTCTGCCCATAATTACAGCTCCGTTCTGCCCTCTAACGCACGCAGAAGGGTGACTTCGTCAATATTTTCCAGATCGCCGCCCACCGGAACGCCGCTTGCAATCCGCGTCACCTTGATGCCGGTCGGCTTGATCAGCTTGCTGATGTACATGGCCGTTGTCTCGCCCTCCAGGCTGGAGTTCGTGGCAACGATAACCTCCGAGACATCGCCCTGGAGGCGCTGCATCAGCTCTTTTAACCGGATGTCGTCCGGCCCAATCCCCAGCATCGGGGAGATGGCCCCGTGCAGGACGTGGTAAACGCCGTCGTATTTTCCGGTTTTTTCATATGCCGCAAGATCCTGCGTCGTCTCCACCACCATGATCACGCTGTGGTCGCGCTTGACATTTGCGCAGATCGGGCACAGCTCTTTGTCGGTCAGGGTCTGGCAGCACTTGCAGTACTGGACGTGGGATTTTGCTTCTGTGATCGAATCGGCCAGCCGTTTTGCCTGGTCGGCCGGCATATTCATAATATGAAAGGCCAGTCGCTGTGCGGTTTTCACACCGATGCCAGGCAGATGGGACAGCTGCTCGATCAACTGATTGATGTATCCGCTGTAGTAATCCATCAGAACGGGAATCCTCCGCCCATGCTGCCGAGTCCGCCGGCAAGTTTGCCCATAGCTTTGGCTGCCTCGTCCTCAACTTTGCGCAGTGCTTCGTTGGTTGCTGCCATGATCAGATCCTCGAGCATTTCTACGTCGTCCGGATCTACGGCATCTTCGCTGATTTTAACTTTGGTTACTTCTTTTTTACCGGAAATGGTTACTTCTACGGCTCCGCCGCCTGCTGTCGCAGTGAACTCTTTCTCCTCCAGTGCTTTCTGGTTCTCTTCCATCTGCTTCTGCATTTTCTGAGCCTGCTTCATCAGATTGTTCATGTTGCCCGGCATTCCTCCCGGGAATCCTCCTCTTTTTGCCATGGTAATATCCTCCTGAAAAATTTGTTTTTAATTTATTCTTCCCCGTCGTCGAAGTCGCTCTCGTCGTCCTCCTCGACCGGGATTCCATGAATCGCCTGCGTCAGTGCATCATCCACGGAAATCGTGGAGAGCGCGGCGTTTGCATGCTGGTCTGCTAAAATGAGCTGGACCTCTACGGTTTTTCCAGTCATCTGTTCAATAATGGTGCGGATCTCATCGGCTGCCTCCGGCCGCTCAACGTAGATGGATGCGAGCTGGTCTGCAAACTCAACAAACAGTTTGGCGTCGCCCGTCTCGCTGTTGTATTTCGGAACGGCGCTCTGCAGAAACTGGCGGAACATGCCGCTTGTCTGGCCGACAATTGCCTTCCAGGACGCGCTGATGCGCTGTAAATCCGCCGGTGCGGCTTTCACTGGTGCCGGTGCACTCTGCGGTGTTTCTGCCGCCGCATAGCCGTCTCCGGCCGCTCCGAAGCCTCCTGCACTGCCGTTTCCTGCTCCCGGTGCATTTGTCACCATCATCGGGATTCCGCGCTCCATTTTTTCTTCGAGAATCCTAAGACGCTCCAGCACGGATTCGAGGTTCTGCTCCATCTGCGGTTTGCAGAGTTTGACGAGCGCCACCTCGACGAGCACGCGCTTCTGCGCCGCATAGCGGAGCTGGCCGGAGAGCTCGGATAAAACGCGGATATAGTGGATCAGCGTCTCATCGTCTACCATCGTGCTCTCTTCTTTTAAGAGCTTCAGGTTTTCTGTAGAGACGTCGAGCAGTTCTTCGGTTTCATCTGCGCTTTTTACCAACAGCAGATTCCGCAGATACCACGTAAAGTCGGTAACGAACTGTCCCAGCTCTTTTCCGCGGTTTAAAAGGGTTTCCAGCGTGCGGATGCTTCCCGTTACATCCCCGGCGAGGATCGTGCGGAGCATCTGGCTGAAGATTTCGGTATCAACAGTTCCGAGAACCTCAAGGACTTTATCGTACGTCAGCTTCTGCCCGAGGTAGAAGGCGATGCACTGGTCCAGGAGGCTTAACGCGTCTCGCATGGAGCCGTCGCCCGCCTTTGCGACGTAGCGGATGGCTTTTTCTTCGACGTCCACGCCCTCTTTTTCCATCAGTTCACTAAGACGCGCCGCGATGGTATCGATCGTGATGCGGCGGAAATCGTACCGCTGGCATCTGGAAAGGATCGTCACCGGGATTTTGTTTGCCTCTGTGGTCGCCAGAATGAAGATGACATAGGACGGCGGCTCCTCCAGGGTTTTTAAGAGTGCATTGAACGCTCCGGTAGAAAGCATATGCACCTCGTCGATGATATAGACTTTATACCGTCCCTGTGTCGGCCGGTAGGCTACCTCCTCACGGATTTCACGGATGTTGTCGACACCGTTGTTCGATGCCGCGTCGATCTCGATGACGTTCGTGGAAACGCCCGCCAGAATCGCCTTACACGTCGGACATTCGTTGCACGGGCTTCCGTCCACGGGATGTTCGCAGTTGACCGAGCGGGCGAGAATCTTGGCGATCGTCGTTTTTCCTGTTCCGCGGGTTCCGCAGAACAGGTACGCATGACCGATACGGTCCGCGCGGATCTGATTTTTTAATGTTGTTACAATGTGATCCTGTCCTTTTACATCCTCAAAGGTGGAAGGACGGAATTTTCGGTACAGAGCAGTATAGCTCATAAAATTTTTCTCCTTTTATTGCATCGGCATGGAGGCCTGCCGCCGGCAGTTTCTTTTGGCCAGCAGTGCAACAGAAGAACGGAGACCTTGTTGTTCTTGCTTTAAGGCCTCCGTTCTTTTTCCTTGCCTTTTTCGGGAACGCATCAATCGCCGAAGCTGATTCCCATCCGTTTTGCCTGCAGGACTTCCTGTGCATTCGGATCTACGGTCTTTAATTTTCCGGCGCACTCGCCCAGCGGAATTTTCTTTACTTTTCCGTTGACCATTCCGACCATGTAGCCGTACTGTTTGTCCAGAATAAGCTGTGCTGCCTCGGATCCGAGTCTTGTGGAAAGGACACGGTCATACGGACACGGGCTGCCGCCTCGCTGCATGTGGCCCGGTACGGTGACGCGGATTTCCATGCCTGTCTTTGCCTCGATCTCTTCTGCGATCTTGTAGGATACGGACGGGTATTTCTTTGCGATTTCTTCCTGACGTTTTTTCAGCTCTTTCTTCGGAAGTGCTGCGTCTTCTTTTGCAATTGCACCCTCGGCAACGGCAAGAATGGTGAATCCGCTTCCGCGCTCTTTTCGTCTGTTGATGGCCTCGCATACTTTTTCAATATCGTATGGAATTTCCGGAATCAGGATAACGTCTGCGCCGCTTGCGATTCCGGCGTACAGAGTCAGCCAGCCTACTTTATGACCCATAACCTCTACGATAAAAACTCTCTGGTGAGAGGAGGCTGTTGTATGGATGCAGTCGATCGCATCGGATGCAATATTGACGGCACTGTAGAAACCGAAGGTCATATCCGTTCCGTAGATATCATTATCGATGGTTTTCGGAAGATGGATAATATTCAGTCCTTCCTCTCTCAAGAGGTTTGCTGTTTTCTGGGTTCCGTTTCCGCCAAGAATGACAAGGCAGTCCAGAAGGAGCTTGTGGTAGGTATGCTTCATTGCTTCCACTTTGTCCAGACCGTTTGCATCCGGGGTACGCATCAGCTTGAACGGCTGACGTGAGGTTCCGAGAATAGTTCCTCCCTGTGTTAATATACCGGAAAAATCTTTTGCACTGAGCATGCGGTAATCGCTGTAGATGAGGCCTTTATAGCCGTTCATGAATCCGTATACTTCGAGATCTTTTACATTGTTTGCAAGGCCTTTTACGACTCCGCGCATGGTCGCATTTAATGCCTGGCAGTCTCCGCCGCTTGTTAACAGACCAATTCTTAACATATGACTTTTCCCATCCTGTTCTTTATTAGATTTTCACGACTGCTTCTTGTTTCTTGGCAGTATTATGGAATGTTTACATTATACCCTATTTTTTTCGTTCTCACAATAGTTCGGGGGAAGAAAGCGCGGGAGTTTCTATTTTTTGTACGAAAAAAGGAAGTCTGTGGTTCAGGCTTCCTTGGATTTTCTTTTTTATGCGCGCCGCACTTCGAACTCTCACCACGAACGTTACTCCTACAGCCTACTCGGCCCAGGCACCCTCACGGCACACAGGAGATTCCACTTAGTGCTGCTGCATTCCTGCCCTGACACGGTTCATGGAGTCCTGTTGCGTAAGACCCAGACGTCAACGTCACTTATAGAAGGCAGCTTCGCAATGAAAGAGCCCTCGGATTGGCATCACCCCCGCTGTAGCGGATTGCGGGTACAGGGCACCGCTATCTCCCCGGCTGCGCATTGTTTAGTATACGGGATTTCGGAGGGGATGTCAAGGAATTTGTGAATTGAAATATTGGTATAGCACGAGTATAATTTATAATAAAGCCAGAAAATAACGCAAAAATTCAGTACCGCAGAGTGTGAACGACTGCTTTTTTCATTATTTTCAAGATTTGCTATCGATAACTTTTTGAAGATGATACATTTTTTTCTTATAGAAGGAGGATGGACGAATGATACGAGTTACGGTCTGGAATGAGTTTCAGCATGAGCGAACGCAGGAGAAAGTGAAAGAGATTTATCCGGACGGGATTCACACCTGTATTGCAAAGTTTCTGAGACAGGAGGAGGAGCTTTCGGTTCGGACGGCTGTGTTTGACGAGAAGGAGCATGGGCTGACGGAAGAAGTGCTGGCAAATACCGATGTACTGGTGTTCTGGAATCATATGCTGCAGGAGGAGTTCTCGGACGATGTGGCCGAGCGGGTTCGGCGTCATGTGCTGGCCGGAATGGGGCTGGTAGTTCTGCATTCAGGGCATTATTCCAAGATTATGCGGAAGCTTCTCGGAACAAGTATGACGCTTCGGTGGCGGCATGGGGATCGTGAGAGACTGTTCTGTACGTGTCCGACCCATCCGATCGCGCAGGGAATTCCGGCATGGGTGGATATTCCGGAGGAAGAGATGTATGGGGAGTTTTTTGATATTCCCAAACCGGATGATGTGGTATTTACGGGATGGTTTGCAGGCGGTGAGGTGTTCCGCAGCGGATGCACCTTTACACGTGGGCTGGGCAAAATTTTCTATTTTCAGCCGGGACACGAGGAATACCCCATTTACCATATGCCGGTGATTCAGAAGATTATCAAAAATGGGGTGCGCTGGTGCGTTCCTGTAGTACGAAGACCGGCACCACTGGATAATGCATGGGTGAATCCATCTACAGAGGAAGTGTATCTTTCTTCACACCAAAAATAGCAGCTGCAGTTTACCGATATCTGTATCCCGTTTGATTTTTTCAAAACAGGGGTCTGATTTCACGATCAAAAATGTTCTGCAATACGCGGATGGAATCTGTGTACACATTGCATAAATCAGGAGGAAATGTTATATGAGAAAGCTTTCCGTTTTTTACGAACACATTCTACAGGCGTGTGAGCAGTCCGGTAAGACGATTCCGGAAGTGCTCGCGTTCTGCAGGGAGCAGGGAATTTCGGCTGTTGAGATGAACTACAGTCTGTTTGCATCAGAAAGAGAGGTCATTGCCCCGATGCTTTCCGATGCGGGGCTGGTGATCAGCTGTATGCATGAAACCTTTGATTTTTCCCATGATACGGATCTTGGCAGAGCACAGCAGATGCTCGATACTGCGGCATCGCAGCAGGTTTCGCGTGTCCTGTTTGTTGCAGGCGCGCTTGAAACTGCCGAAGCGGCAGAGCTTGCAGCCTGCAGCAGCACCTATGAGGCAACGAGTACTTTTATGGCCGAAAACAAATCGATTCAAAATATGGTACATGCGCTTTCCTCACTCGCCGAATATGCGGCTTTGCGTGGCGTTACGATTACCTTAGAGGACTTTGACGGTTTTTTACAGCCGTTTGCACGCACATATCCGCTGCTCTGGTTTATGGAGCACGTGCCGGGGCTGCGGTATACGCTTGATATCGGAAATTTTGCTTTCAGTGATGAGGATGTTTCGTATGCTGCCTGGCTTCTGAAGGATTATATTGTCCATGTTCACTGTAAGGATCGTGCCGAAAGCCCGCTCGTTCACGGACGTTTCTGCCGCGGCCTTGGCCAGACACCGGCCGGAACGGGATATCTGCCGATGGCAAAGCTTCTTACAGATTTAGAAGCGTGCGATTACGACGGTTATCTCGCCATCGAGCATTTCGATGCGCCGGATCAGTTATCGTTCATCGAACAGTCCGCAGCGTTTCTGCGCCAGTGGGTTTCCGAATAATTCCGCCTCTTTCATAAGCGCTCTGATTTTCGGAAAATTTCGTATTTCCGGGGAGAAATTCAGCAAGGAAAATATATCGAAAAAATTCTTTACTATCTTTGGTTTTTTCGTATCTTTTCCTTGCTTTCCATGGAAAACATGGTAAACTAAATTTGAAGCTTTTTGAGAAGGCATGATTCGAAAAGCAAATCTAAAACAAGAGGGTTTTAAAGTAATGGGAGAAATTATTATTCCGCAGGGTTACAAATCTGCATTAAACCTCCACGATACACAGGTGGCGATTAAAACAGTAAAGGATTATTTCCAGCATGAGCTGACACATCGTCTGCATCTGCTCCGTGTAACAGCTCCACTTTTTGTACAGCCGGAAACCGGCTTGAATGACAATCTGAATGGCGTAGAACACCCGGTTTCTTTTGAGTTAAAGGATCAGGGTACCAAGAAAACCGCTGAAATTGTTCAGTCTCTGGCAAAATGGAAACGGTACGCACTTCACAAATACGGCTTCTCTGAGGGAGAAGGCATCTACACCGATATGAACGCCATCCGCCAGGACGAGGTGACCGACAACATTCACTCCGTTTACGTGGATCAGTGGGACTGGGAAAAAATCATGTCCCCGGAAGAACGCAATCTTGATTTCTTAAAGAGTACCGTAAAAGATATCTATGAGGCACTGAAAAACACGGAAAAACATATGGCAGACCAGTACGACTACATCGAAACCATTCTGCCGGATGAAATTTTCTTTATCACTTCCCAGGAACTTGAGGATCGCTATCCGGATCTGACTCCAAAGGAAAGAGAGTATACAATTACCAAAGAAAAAGGTGCTGTCTTTATTATGCAGATCGGCGGCGTGCTTGCTTCCGGAGAGCGTCAGGACGGACGTTCCCCGGACTACGACGACTGGTCCTTAAACGGCGACCTGATCGTTTATTATCCAGTGCTTGACATCGCTCTTGAGCTCTCCTCCATGGGTATCCGCGTCAACGCAGATGCTCTCCGCGCTCAGTTAAAGGAATGCGGATGCCAGTCCCGCGCGAAGCTTCCCTTCCAGAAATCCATTCTGAACGGCACTCTCCCGCAGACAATCGGCGGCGGTATCGGACAGTCCCGTATCTGTATGTTTTTCCTGCGCAAAGCGCACATCGGAGAGGTACAGTGCTCGGTATGGCCGATGGAGACACGAGAGGTGATGGATGTGATGAATATTCAGCTTCTGTAAGATTGGTTTCGAATAGACTATTACTGTAAAAGGGATACGTTTCCTGTCCGCCCGTTTTCAGGGTATGACAGAAACGTATCCCTTTTATATTTTCCTGCATTGCTGCTGCATTTCATCCTTACATCAAATCTTTTTCTGCTTTTCGCGGTTTCAGAACCGCTCTTCCAAAAGCTCAAGCAGTTCCTCTCTCTGAAAGGATGCTGTCTTAATTTCATCACCGGAAAGGATCTCTTCCGCCAGCTCTTTTTTCATCTGCTGAAGCTTGATGATTTTTTCCTCGATGGTTCCTTTTGCAATCAATTTGTATACCGTCACAACATTTTTCTGCCCAATACGATGTGCACGGTCTGTCGCCTGATTTTCAACAGCAACATTCCACCATGGATCGTAATGGATGACGATATCCGCGCCGGTCAGGTTCAGGCCGGTTCCACCTGCTTTCAGGGAAATACAGAATACAGACGTGTCATCCCGGTTGAACTGTTCCACCATTTGTGCACGCTGCTCTTTTTTCGTGCTTCCCTGCAGGACAAAGCAGCTGATGCTTTCTTCCTGCAGACGCGCGGTCAGGATCTCGATCATCGAAGTGAACTGGGAGAACAGCAGGATTTTGTGGCCGGATTCCACGGCACTCTGAATCAGCTCGATGCAGAGATCGAGTTTTGCCGAACCGCCTTCGTAATTTTCGTAAACAAGCGCAGGATCACAGCAGAGCTGACGCAGCCGCGTCAGTTCAGAGAGCACCTGGAACCTGGAATCGGCAAATTCTTCCTCTGTCTGGTTCTGCAGCATAAGCGCCAGCCGCTGGGCATGTGCATGATACAGCTCCTTCTGCTTCTGTTCCATGCAGGCAGCCATATTTTTCTCAATTTTGTCCGGCAGATCCTTCAGCACTTCCTTCTTCAGACGGCGCAGAATAAACGGACGGATCATCTTTTGCAGACGTTCTAATCTTTCTTCGTCGCCGTTCCGCACAATCGGAAGTTCAAACTGCTCGCGGAATTTCTGATATCCATAGAGGAATCCCGGCATCAGATAATCAAAGATGCTCCATAGTTCACTTAACTGGTTTTCTACCGGTGTTCCGGTTAATGCCAAGCGGAACGATGCATGGATCGTTTTCACGGCTTTTGCTCCCTGCGTTGCGTGATTTTTGATGAACTGCGCCTCATCAATGATCTCGCAGAAGAACGGGAGATCCTGATACAGTTCGATATCGCGGCGGAGCAAATCGTACGAGGTAATCAAAATATCCTGCATACCGGCATTTTGGATCATCTCTTTCCTCTGTTCCTGTGTGCCGGCGACGAGTCTCGTCTGCAGCTCCGGAGCAAAGCGGGCACATTCGCTCTCCCAGTTATAGACGAGAGATGCCGGTGCAACGATCAAAGAACGACGATTTGCATCTTCGGGTGCTTCCTGCATTTCAGATAAGAGAAAGGCGATGGTCTGCAGCGTCTTTCCAAGTCCCATATCATCCGCCAGAATACCGCCAAAGCCGTTCTGGCATAAGGTTTTCAGCCACCAGAATCCTGTTTTCTGATATTCACGGAGCTGTGCCTGCAGATTGTCCGGAAGTTCAAAATCGTTCTCCTCTGCAGTTTTCATATTTCGGATCAGCATACGGAACTCGCGGTTTTTCTCAACCTGAAGATCATCCTGCTCTTTTAAACGGGTATCGAGGTAGAGTGCTCGGTATTTCGGAATTGTGATCTCGCCGCTCTTCAGCTTTGCCTCGGAGATCTGCAGATTTTCCCGCAGTTCCGAGAGAACGCGGATACCGTCCTCGTCCATATCCATAAATTCACCGGTCCTCAGGCGGTAAAATTTCTTTTTCCGGTCATATTTTGAAAGAATCTCTGCCAGTTCCTCCATGCCAAAATTGCCCGGATTCAAATGAAGTTCCAGTACATTTTCTGCGAGGGATACACCGACAGAAACTTTCGGGGACGGGATGACACGGATCGCTTTTAACCGGTCAGAAACAAAAATTTCGCCCAGTTTCTGCAGATCTTCCATACCGCTGCTTAAAAACTCATACATCTCATCGGCTCCCTGGAGAAGCATCTGATGTTTCCGCGCATCATAGGCGCTGAAACAGGATCGAACGAGCTGGTTTGCCGCTGCTTCTTTCCGTACATCACGGCCATGGGAAAGCTGATGGATATCGTTTGCATCTGCAAAAACATTGTATTTTTTCTCGCCATAGACAGCCAGAAGTTCGCAGATAATCATATCATGCTGCGGCGCATCCAGATAAATCTGAAATTCCACCTGCGGCGGAAGATACTGCTGTAATTCCAGCTTTTCTTCTTTTTTTACCTTAAAATGTTCCTCCAACACCGGGAGAAGTCCCTGGCAGAAGGTCGGGATATCTTCTTTTGCAATTTCACAGACTCCGTCCGGACATCGCTCCATATATTCCAGGAATTCGCAGACTTCTGCTATCTCTTCCCTTGGGATTCGGTAAATTGTATTTTTTTCTGAAAGAAAATACAAATATTTTCTGCCATAAAAAATGGGATCCGCGTACATCTGTACCTTTAGGCCATCTGCTTTCCGTAAAAGCTTCATTTCATACTGCGGCATCCCCTCCTGGCAGTGCCACAGTTTTTCTTCTCTCCAGTTCGTACGACAAAAGAACTCCTGGCTGCCAACAGCCTCAAAAAATTCATCCATATTCTGCACAGAAATCATCACATAACGGTCATCAAAGCAGGACGCATAGCTGCCGGTACCTATCTGATAGCATGAGCCGCGTTCCATGGTATATGCGCTCAGAAATTCTACCATCGGACGGCTTTCTTCTTCAAAAGCATCCATACAGTGCAAAAAAGAAAGCTGTGCACCGTAGCTGACCGTTTCCATATTTTTTACAGCTGCTGTCATTTTGGAAACACTTTTTAATACATACATCCTTTTGCTTCCGATTTTAAATTCTGCCCGAAAGGAATCGTCAAACTGGCTCTCCAGATGAATTTCCAGTTTAACCTGACCTGCTTTTGCTTTCGGCAGAAAAGCAACCTGATCCCGCATCACATAATGTGAAAGCAGTTCAGAAAAACCGGGGCTCGTCTCTGCTTTTGGTGTTGGTTTTACTACTTTTCTGACAATTTTATGTTCTCCCTGGAATTCTTCCATTCCTTTTTTCACGCCGACAGCACGAAGAAGCTGCTCCAGTTCCTGATGTTCTTCGTCATTTCTCACTTTTTCTTCCAGTTTTTTTCTCTCTTTTTTCCGCCATTCAAGATAGTACAGCAAAACAGCGACACAATGTTTGCACAATCCCCAGTACTGCTCATGTGCCGGACAATCACAATCATCTTCCATAATTTCAGACATTTCTTCATCTACAGAAACGCTGACACAATACATATTTTTTCCGCTTCCGTCTACGACAGCTGTAATTTTATGCAGTTGATATCCGAAAATATCCTCCATTTCCTGTACCTGAAAAGCATGCACTTTCTGTTCTTCATAGATCTTTTTTCCACGGTTATATGATACGGAATTCGTCTCCTGTTTGATGTCCGCCTTTGTAATCATGCTGGTAAAATCCTTTCTGTTCTATCTTTTCCCATCATTCACAATTCGTATTTTACAGATTCTGGTTTTGATCACATCCGACAAGCTTCTCGGAAAGCTCTTTTAAAACATTTTCCTGATATCCCGCTTTTCCTGTTTTCCTTACCAGTTCCGCCGTTTCTCTTAATAACGGGTGCCAAATGTGTTCCAGCTTTTTTCTGCCATTCTCTCCAAATACTTCTTTTGAAAGACTGTTCCGGTAATCCTCTGGTGACATTCCAAAGAATTGGATTCTGTTTCCGAACCGCTGCCAGAGTCTGTCGGCAATTCCAATCCCATCCGGATCAAGATCTCCACTGTAGTAAATGGGAATCCCACTCTGTACGATCAACGAAATCAGTTTTAATGCTGCATACCGCGGCTGTCCCGACGTACACAACAGCGACACATTCTTTCCCTGCACCTGTTCCATAAGATAGCTGAATACCATTTTGTTTTCCACAATGTATACACACGTTCCGACAGGCTGTACTTCTGTAATACCCTTCAGATTTTCCATGGTAAGCACATACGGTTCCCCGCATCGGCAAAAGGCTTCATATGCCGGATGCCATATCTCCTGTTTTTTCAAACGAATTCCAAACGCATGTACCAGGGAAGAAATATTATCCGGCACAACTCCCACGCACTTCAGCAGTTCTCTCCATTGCATTCGGTACTGATAAATAAGAGGTTTCATCAATTGCCTCCAAGTAGTCCATCTTTTTTTCCTTTCTTATTCTCTTTTATTTCAACTAATAAAAATTATATCATATCCTGCTATATATGATAAGTTTCTTTTGGTTAAAAACAGAAAAACCCCGGCCGCCTTACGGCGCCGGGGTCTCTTACGTTTGAGCACAAGTATCTTTCGATACAATTATATTTTATTTCCCGCAGTGCTTTCCTCGATTTCGCTTCGCTCCATCTCGGTCGGGCTGTCGCCCTATAAATTCGGAGACTAATGCCCTTGTGTGAGCAAGCTCCCACCGGTCATTACTCTCCGAATTTGCACTGCTCATAGATAACCGAAATTAGTCGATCAGAGTAGCAACACGGCCTGATCCAACGGTACGGCCACCCTCACGATATCAGACTGGTGTATTGCGGTGTGCAAATGGTGATTTTTCGTGTGATTTGCGTAGGAAAATCCGGATTTTCCGCTGTGTCCGTGTGGTTTTTGGAGATTTTGTTATCATA
>ERZ827043.2873-NODE-2873-length-13714-cov-3.157991_pt1 | contig 13714 bp, 10 predicted proteins | sample MGYA00519923_ERZ827043 | MGnify/ENA primary metagenome ERZ827043 (study PRJEB31778, sample SAMEA3449251) | human gut metagenome | biome: human gut; feature: human-associated habitat; material: faeces | place: United Kingdom | collected 2010/2012 ...
AATAACCCAGACGCGCTGTCGTCACCGAATCATACGGACAACGGTTAATTCATGAAACGCCTGCTCCATACCCCGCTGGCCCTGTTACTGCGGCGCATCGTACTGCTCTATGCGGTACTGATGCTCTGCCGCGTGGTCTTTTATCTCTACAACGCACAGTTGCTGGGGACGATCGGCCGGGGTGAGTTGTGGCAGCTGCTCGCCGGGGCGCTCAAGTTCGACACGGCATCGGTCGTCTATGCCAACGGGGTATTCATCCTGCTGGCGTTGCTGCCCCTGCATGTGCGCGAACGCGGCTGGTACCGCAAACTGATGTACTGGTACTACGTGGCGGTGAATGCCGTGCTGGTCGTGGCGGTCAACATGTCCGACTGCGTCTATTTCCGTTACACGCAGAAACGCTTCACGGCCGACGAGGTATTCTTCGCCGACAACAGCAATTCGGTACAACTCGTCGGTAAGTTCATGGCCGAAAACTGGTACCTGGTACTCGTCGCCGCAGCCCTCGTGGCGCTGCTGGCATGGGGTTACGGCCGCAAGGTGCGCGAGGAGAGCCTGCTGAGCCGCGGCTGGGCCTACTATGTCGGAAGCACGGTGATCTTCGCCACAGGCGCAGGGCTCTCGATCGCAGGCATGCGCGGCGGCATGACCCGCATGACACGGCCGATCACCCTTTCGAACGCCACCCTCTATACCGACGACAGCGGCAAGGCGAACCTCATCCTGAGCAACCCGTTCTGCATCCTGCGGACGATCGGCAACGCGGGAAGCATCAATTACAAAAAATATTTCACCCCCGAAGAGCTGCCGCAGCATTTCACGCCCGTACACCAGCCCGCGGACAGCGCGGCGGTGAACCTGACAGGGCGCAACGTCATGGTCTTCATCATGGAGAGCATGTCGGCCGAGCATTCGGCCTACCTGATGCCGGAGGTTTATGCCGGGCGGGAAACCAAGGGCTTCACGCCGTTCCTCGACTCGCTGATGCGCGGCGGCCTCTGTTTCAAACGCATGTATGCCAACGGCACGCGCTCGATACAGGCCATGCCCTCGGTGCTGGGCAGCATCCCTTCGTTCCGGACGCCGTTCGTACTGATGCCGCAATCGCTCGGTGAAAGCCGGCAGTTGCCGGCCATACTCCGCGGGAGGGGGTATTCGACGGCATTCTTCTGCGGCTCGGAATACGGCTCGATGGGATTCGGGGCTTACGCCCGCTCGGCAGGCGTCGAACGGCTCGTCAGCCGCGAGGACTACGAGGCGAAGTACGGCAAAGGCGATTTCGACGAGTACTGGGGCATTTGGGACGAACCGTTCCTGCAATTCACCGGCGAGGAGCTCTCCCGGACACCGGAGCCTTTCTTCGCCACGCTGTTCACCCTCTCGTCGCACCACCCGTTCGTCGTCCCGGCACAATACGAAGACAAACTCCCGGACGGATACACGAAGATACACAAGGGCGTGGCCTACGACGACAACGCCTTCCGGCTCTTCTTCGAGCGCTTCGGAAGCGAAGAATGGTTCCGCCGCACGATATTCGTATTCGTAGCCGACCATGTGTCCTCCGAAAAATTCGCCGCCGAAACCCGCAGCTATCCGGGCAACTACCATATCATCGGCTTCATGTATACCCCCGACGGCGCCTTGCGGGGCCAGGTCGGAGAGGTCGTGCAGCAGCTCGACATCATGCCCACGCTCCTGGGGCTGCTGGGCAACAGGGAGCCCTATTTCGCATTCGGGCGCGACGTGCTGAACGAACCGCAGCGACAGCAGTGGTCGGTGAGCTGGGACGGGGCGTTCCAGGCCGTGACGAACGACGGCACGATCCGCTTCGACGACGCGCAGGACAAACCGGAAGCGTCGGGCGCAGGGGACTCCCTCCTGCAGGATTTCCGCGCCCTTGTCCAGCAATACTATTCCCACGCAGAAAAAAAGAGTTACATCGTCCATGATTGAATTCAAACCCGTGCGCCTCGAGGATAAACAGACCATCGAGCGCTATACCATGCCTTCGGGCATCTACAACTGCGACCTCGCATTCGCCAACATGTACTGCTGGCAGGCGATGTACCACAGTGCCTGGGCCGTGATCGACGGCTTCCTGGTGATCCGCTTCCAGATCGGGGGCGGGGAGAAGATCGGGTACATGCAACCCGTCGGCGAAGGGGATTTCGCCCGGATCATCCCCGCCCTGCGCGAAGATGCCCATGCGCACGGACAGCGGCTGCGCATCATCGGGCTTACGGACGAGGGGCGCGAGATGGTTCGCAACATGCACGCCGGGCTGTTCGCGTTCGAATCCGACCGCGGGATGGAAGATTACGTTTACAACGCCGACGACCTGCGCAACCTCACGGGACGCAGGTACCAGCCCAAACGCAACCACATCAACCGTTTCATGGCGGAGTACCCCGGTTTCCGGTACGAGCAACTCACGCGCGAGCGGTTCGGGGAGTGCATGCAGCTCGAACGCGAATGGCGCCGGGCCCACGAAGGGCACACCTCGGAACTGTGCGCCGAACAGCGGGCCATGCAGCGGGCTTTCGAACATTTCGAAGAACTGGAAATGATCGGCGGCTGTATCTACGTAGGCGACAAACTGATCGCGTTCACATACGGTTCGGCGGTCAACGACCATACGTTCGACACGCATGTCGAGAAGGCGGACACCGACTACGACGGCGCCTTCACGATCATCAACAAACTCTTCGCACAGCACCTTCCCGCGCGTTTCACGATGATAAACCGCGAGGAAGACCTCGGGATCGACGGGTTGCGCCAGTCGAAGCTCTCCTACCACCCCGCCGTCATCCAGCACAAATATGCGGCCATCCACCTGCACCCGGATGAAATCGCCTGCAAGGAGCTGTGGACGGCTGCATTCGGCGACGACGAACAGTTCGTCGACTCGTTCCTGATGCGCTATTACAGCCGCCGCAGGATGCTGACGGCCGAATGCGAAGGGCGTACGGCGGCCATGCTCCACATGCTGCCGTTCGAGAGCGAGCTGGGACGGTCGACCTACATCTACGGCGTAGCGACAGCGCCCGAATTCCGCCGCCGGGGACTGGCCGGCAAGCTGATGCGCGAAGCGATGCGGCTCATCGGCGAGCAGGGCGACGAGGCGGCCTTCCTGATCCCGAGCGAGGAGTGGCTGCACGGGTTCTATGCAAAATACGGCTTCGAAGGCGCCGTCCCGGTGACATTCTCATCGCAAGACGGCTTCGATTTCGGGACGGGCGACGCCTCGAAAGACAGGGCCATGGTCTGGCGGCGAGCCCCCGGGGCTCCGCTGCCCGAGGCACTGCACTGCTCTTACGCCAAGAGGTAGTACCGCCCTGCTGCGCCGCAACGCAAGGTGCGATATCGCACCCACGACAAGAAAGCCGCAGACTTTACAGTCTGCGGCTTTCCGTTTTGCATATCGTCACTTAAAGTCGTCAGTATATGGTTCCGCCGTTCACTTCGGTCGTAGTCCAGGGAACCTCCTTCACCGAAGAGATGACAGCCTCCTGGCCGATGACCGTCAACGTAATTTCGTATTCCACGCCAGCCAGCAGCGACGGCATGGTATCAGCCGTAATGCTTGTTGTGAATTCTTCGCCGTCGATCGTGCAGGTCACGGCAAGGGTAGGCTTAGCGGCCATAGGCACGACAAGCGCCTTTTCGCCGGCGGCCAGGGTAAGCGCCCCCGTCGCCGTGCCGGCCGGATCCACCGTGCCGGCTACCATATCGAGCGTGCCGGTCGCATAGATTCCACCGGTAATCTGCACCTGAGTAAGATTGGCAGCACCCGTGTATCCATTGCCGGCCGTTGCCAGGAAAGAGAGTTTGGAATAGGCGTGCTTCATCTCGACGGCAACAGCTCCCGCATTGGCAGCATTGACAGACTGGTGCTGGTAGATCAAATCCTGTGCGGCCGCATCCTTTTGCGCCGTCAGCGTATATTCGGCACCACTGGCAGAAGTAGTCACCGCCAGAGCCGAAGGCGCCCATGCCACCAGCGTACCGCCCGTGCGATCCACCAAGATGGGATCGCCATCGACAGTCCATGCATCGGCATTAAATTTCACCAGTTTCGTTGCAGCAGTAACGCCGGGAATAAAAACATTGAAATCGGCTGCGTACGGTTTCGCCTCGGCACGCGTAACGACATCGAGTGCCGTCACACCTACGAACTGTACAGGCGCGATTTCAGGCTGGGGGGGGGTAACTTCGTCCTGTTTATCGCAAGAACAGAAAACGGCCGAAGCCATGGCTGCAGCGGCTGCCGCATAGTAAAAAAGTTTCATTTAGATAGTTTATTAAATTGTTATACATTTTTTGGACGGCCTGCAACCCGCTCAAACGAATTCAACCGACAGCCCCAATTATCCTCTCTTACAGAACGTAATTATTCACATTACACCGAATTGTTCACACTTCGTCACACAATTTCGTTCATTAATGATATTCAAAGTTAAATAAAAACCGCATCATTGCACCATATGAACCGAATAAGCCTATACAAAAAGCATTTTTGCATACCTATTCGGGCTTTCATATATAGCCCATGGGCGTATCTGTATACAAGCATCCTGAAAATCGACATCAGAGGAGCCCGAACCCGGCAAAATGCCGGACATGCATTGCTCGAAGCAGGCCGCAGAAAAACCGCCGCCCTCCCCCAACGGCGAAGGCCGGGAAAAGGCAAGGCACTAAAAAACCCGAAGTTTTCACTTCGGGTTTTGCGGGGGAGGGCACCGGAGGCGGACAACGTCCGGGGCAGGCGATTCGGGGCTATTTCCGTGCGATACGCCGCAGGAAGCACTCGATCGTATTCTCCATCAGGCAACAGATCGTCATCGGCCCCACGCCGCCGGGAACAGGGGTGATGACCGACGCCTTGGGCTCGATGGCGGCGAAATCGACGTCGCCGCACAGCTTGCCGGTTTCGGGATCGCGGTTGACCCCCACGTCGATCACCACGGCCCCGTCACGCACCATATCCGCCGTTACGAACTTCGGGCGGCCGATCGCCACGACCAGGATGTCGGCGCGGCGCGTCACCTCGCCCAGGTTACGCGTACGGCTGTGCGCCATGGTCACGGTGGCATTGGCATCCAACAGCAATTTCGAGACGGGAAGCCCGACGATATTGCTGCGGCCGATCACCACGGCCTCCTTGCCGGCGATCTCCACGCCCGCAGCCCGCAGCATCTTGAGGATACCTTTCGGCGTACAGGGCAGCGTACAGGGCTGTTTCTGCCACAAAGCCGCCACATTGAGGGGATGGAAGCCGTCGACATCCTTCCCCTTGTCGATCGCGGCGATCACCTTGTCCTCGTCGATATGCTTGGGCAGGGGCAACTGCACCAGGATTCCGTCGACGCCTTCGTCGGCATTCAGGTCGGCGATGATGCCGAGCAACTCGGCCTCGCAGACCGACTCCGGCTTGCGGATCGTCGTATTGCGGATGCCGACTTCGACCGAGGCCTTGGCCTTGCCCGTCACATAGGAGACGCTGCCCGGGTCTTCGCCCACGAGGATTACGACCAGATGCGGCACGCGTCCGTATTTCGCGCCGAAAGTAGCCACTTCGGCGGCCATTTCGGCCTTGAGTTTTGCTGAGAGTTCTTTTCCGCTGATAACCATACCTTATATATAACTATTTTTCAAATGCCCAATGTCCGATGTCGGTGCGGTGGAAGAGGTTGTCGCATCCGATGCGTGCGACATCCCGCAGCGCATTGGCGCGTGCCTCGGCCAGCGTGGCCCCTTTGCCCACGACGAACAGCACGCGGCCGCCCGAGGTGAGGATGCTGCTGCCGTCGGTCTTCGTCCCCATGTGGTAAAGGGTGCCTTCCACCCGGTCGAGCCCCTTGATCTCGCAGCCCTTTTCATAGGCTCCGGGATAGCCTTTCGAGGCGAGCACGATGCCGAGCGTGGCGAAATCGTGCCATACGAGCTGCGTATCGCCGCCGTCGGCCACAGCACAGAAGATATCCACGATGTCACTTTTCAGGCGTGGCAGCACGACCTCGGTCTCGGGATCGCCGAAACGGGCGTTGAATTCGATGACCTTGATCCCCTGCGGGGTCTTCATCAGGCCGCCGTAAAGCACGCCCTCGAACGGGCAGCCCTCGGCGACCATCGCGTCGGCGGTCGGTTGCAACACCTTCTCGAGCGCATAGCGTTCATCCTCGGCCGTAATGAACGGCATGGGCGAATATGCGCCCATACCGCCCGTATTGGGCCCCTTGTCGCCGTCAAATGCCCGCTTGTGATCCTGCGCCAGCACCATCGGCCATACCTTATGCCCGGAGACGAAGCACATGAACGAAAATTCAGGCCCCGTGAGGAAATCCTCGACGACGACCTTGCCCGCGCCGAATTTGTCGTCGAGCAACATGTCCTTCAGGGCGGCGTCGGCTTCCTCCATTGTCTCGGCAATCACCACGCCCTTGCCCGCGGCCAGCCCGTCGTATTTCAGCACGGCAGGCAGCGGACGCGAAGCGACATAGTCCATCGCCGCGGCATAATCGGTGAAGGCCCGGTAACCGGCCGTCGGAATGGCGTATTTGGCCATCAGGTCTTTGGCGAACTCCTTGCTCGACTCGATACGCGCGGCAGCCTTCGTAGGGCCGAAAGCCCGCAGCCCGGCGGCCTTGAACGCATCGACCACACCCGCCGCCAACGCCACCTCGGGGCCGACGACCGTAAGGCCGATCCCGTTCTGCGCCGCAAAATCGCGCAGCCGCTCCACCTCCGTCTCGCGGATAGCCACGCACTCGGCCTGAGCCGCAATACCCGCATTGCCGGGGGCGCAAAATATCTTCTCCACCTGGGGCGAGCGCGACAGCGCATCCACAATTGCATGTTCACGGCCACCGCCGCCAATAACCAAAACTTTCATACGAATACGAATTAACAGTTTCCACCGCCGTTATGCCGCCGGACGATGTATGCACGGCCTGCTGCCGACCACAAGTCCGGCACTCTCCCCAAGCCCCTCCCTCGGGAGAGGCTTGTCGCAGCGGCAAAAGTTTTTATTTATACCGTCCGATTTCCGATCGCCACGGAAGCGGATTTCACCTTGGCGAAGTCCGGTTCGGGCGGGGCACAGCATCCTGTTTCCCGCCCGAAGCGGGCACGGTGAGGCGAAAGGTGCCGCGATAATCGAAAATCAATGTTTGAAATGGCGCTCGCCCGTGAATACCATGGCGATGCCCTTCTCGTCGGCCTTCCGGATCGAGTCCTCGTCACGTACCGAACCGCCCGGCTGCACGATGGCCGTCACGCCGTATTCGGCAGCCAGCGTCACGCAGTCGTCGAAGGGGAAGAAGCCGTCCGAAGCCAGCACCAGCCCTTCGGTGACGCCGGCGGCATGTGCCTGCCGGAGTGCGATCTCGGCCGAGCCGATGCGGTTCATCTGCCCGGCGCCCACGCCCAACGTACGGCCGTCCCTGACGGCGACGATGGCGTTCGACTTGACATGCTTGACGATATGCCAGCCGAAATTCAGGTCGGCCATCTGTGCCGCAGCGGGTTTTGCCTTCGTCACGCACATATCGGCCGTGACGGTTTTCGTCGCCACGTCAAGCTCCTGCACCAGCAGGCCGCCGTTGACGCTGACATATTGCTTGGGATCGGCGTCGCCCTGCCGCATGTCGACCTCCAGCAGCCGCAGGTTTTTCTTCGTGCAGAGCACTTCGAGCGCCCCTTCGTCGAATTTCGGCGCCATGATGATCTCGAGGAAGATCGGTTTCATCAACTCGGCCGCCTCGCGCGTTACGGTGCGGTTCGTGGCGACGATACCCCCGAAGATCGACACCTTGTCGGCCTCGTAAGCCTTCGTCCAGGCATCCACGACATCCTTGCCGACGGCAGCACCGCAGGGATTCATATGTTTGAGCCCCACGCAGAACGGCTCATCGAACTCGCGGACGATGCACAGCGCGGCATTGGCATCCTGGATATTGTTGTACGACAACTCCTTGCCGTTGAGCTGACGGGCGAAAGCCAGCGAATAGGGAACCTTCGTCTGCTCGCGGTAGAACTTGGCCGACTGGTGGGGGTTCTCCCCGTAGCGCAGCGACTGCACGAGGTCGAATTCGAGGAACAGCTTCTCGTTAAGCCCGGCCTGTGCACGCATATAGGCCGCGATCATCGCATCGTACTCGGCCGTATGGGTGTATGCCTTGGCGGAAAGTTTCAGGCGCGTAGCCTTTTCGGTATTGCCGGCAGTGCGGATCTCGTTCAAAATCAAGTCATAGTCCGCAGGGTCGCAGACCACCGTGACGTCGGCCCAGTTCTTGGCGGCCGAACGCAGCATCGAAGGGCCGCCGATGTCGATGTTCTCGATGGCGTCCTCCATCTTCACATCGGGTTTGGCAATGGTCTGGCGGAACGGGTAGAGGTTCACGCAGACCATGTCGATAAATTCGATATTGTTATCTTTCAGGGCTTTCAGGTGTTCGGGATCGTCGCGTCGCGCCAGCAGGCCGCCGTGCACGTTGGGGTGCAGGGTCTTGACTCGGCCGTCGCAGATCTCGGGAAAGCCCGTCACGTCGCTGATGTTGATTACTTCCACCCCGCTGTCGGCCAGCAGTTTCATCGTGCCGCCCGTGGCGATCACCTCCCAGCCCAGGGCACGCAGGCCCTTGGCGAAATCAACGACACCCGTTTTGTCGCTGACACTGATTAATGCACGCATATCGTTATTATTCCTTTAATAATTTATTAATCGTTTCTATATAAAGCGGATATTCCACCGCATGAATCCGGGCTTCCAGCTCGGCGATGTCGTCTCCGTCGTATCCGAACGCCCGCTGGGAGATGATCTTCCCGCCGTCGAGCGTCGCATCGACATAGTGGATCGTCACACCGAAGACCTTGACGCCGTATTCCAGCGCCTGTTCGATGGCATGCGCCCCGCGGAATGCCGGCAGCAGCGAAGGGTGGATGTTGACGATCCGTCCGCCGTAAGCCCCCAGCAGCACGTCGCCGACGATGCGCATGTACCCCGCCAAGCAGACCAGCTCCACGCCGGCTTGGTCGAGCCGCCGCACGATCTCGCGCTCGTAGTCGGCCTTCGAGGCATACTCTTTCGGGGCGAATACGAATGCCTCGACCCCGTGCCCCGCAGCCCGCTGCACAACCCCGGCGCCGGGTTTGTCGCAGACCATCAGCACCACCCGGGCCGGGATCTCTCCCCGCTCGCAGGCCGTGGCGATAGCCTCGAAGTTCGTGCCGCTGCCGCTGGCAAAGACCGCAAGGCGTCGCACGGCCTTAGCGGATTACGACACCCTCGGTGTCCGTGACACGTCCGATGACGGCCGCCTTCTCGCCCTGCTCCGCAAGGATGGCGATGGCTTTCTCTGCCTGCGACGCATCGAGGGCGATGACCATGCCGATACCCATGTTGAAGATGTTGAACATCTCGCGGTGGGCCACCTTGCCGTATTTCTCGAGGAAGCGGAACACGGGCAGAATCTCCCAAGTGCCCTCCTCGATCTCGAGCCCCTGCCCTTCGTGCAGAATGCGGGGGATATTTTCGTCGAACCCTCCGCCCGTGATATGGCTGATGCCGTGTACGTCGCAGCTGCGGATCACTTCGAGCACCTGCTTCACGTAGATCTTCGTCGGGGTGAGCAGCACTTCGCCCAGCAGTTTGTTCGACAACTCGGGATAGACCTTGTGCAGATCCAGGCAGTTATCCGCAAGAATCTTACGCACGAGGCTGAAGCCGTTGGAGTGCACGCCGCTCGAGGCGATGCCCACCAGCACATCGCCGGCCCTGACCTTCGATCCGTCGATGAGCTTCGATTTCTCGACCACGCCGACCGTGAAACCGGCGATGTCGTACTCGCCCTCGGAGTACATGCCCGGCATTTCGGCCGTCTCGCCGCCGACCAGCGCACAACCCGCCTGGCGGCAGCCGTCGGCAACGCCACTCACGATGGCTTCGATCTTCTGGGGTTCGTTATGGCCTACGGCGACATAGTCGAGGAACACCAAGGGCTCGGCACCCTGCGCCAGCACGTCGTTGACGCACATGGCCACGGCATCGACGCCGATCGTGTCGTGCTTGTCCATCTCGAACGCCAGCTTGAGCTTCGTGCCCACGCCGTCGGTACCGCTCACCAGCACCGGCTCCTTCACGTTCAGCGCCGAGAGGTCGAACATGCCTCCGAATGCACCGATATTGCCCATCACGCCCAGGCGCGAGGTCGATGCCACGTGTTTCTTGATGCGCCGCACCACTTCGTATCCGGCCTCGAGGTTCACGCCGGCCTTCTCATAACTCTGTGCCATTATAATCTTCCTTTTAAAGTAGTCCTTAACATTTTACGTCTTTGTTCACCTCATCGACCGACTGGTACAACGCCGTGGGATAGTGCCCCGTGAAGCAGGCCATGCACAAATCCTTGCGGTTCCCCGCCCTGAGCAGCGCCCCGGGCGACAGGAACGCCAGCGAATCGGCGCATATCTCCTCGCGGACACCGTCCGCATCCTTGCGCGCCGAGATCAGCTCGTCGCGGGTCGAGGTATCCACCCCGTAGAAGCAGGGGTGCGTCATCGGGGGACTGGCAATGCGCACGTGCACCTCGGTGGCCCCCGCCTCCTTGAGCATCGTGACGATGCGGCGCGAGGTCGTACCGCGCACGATCGAATCGTCGACCAGCACCACGCGCTTGCCCTTGACGATCGTCCGCACGGCCGAGAGCTTCATACGCACCCCTTTCTCGCGCAGCTCCTGCGAAGGCTGGATAAACGTACGGCCGATGTACTTGTTCTTGATAAGCCCCATTTCATACGGCAGGCCGCTCGCCTCGGCATAGCCCATCGCGGCGCTGAGGCTCGAGTCGGGAACCCCGACCACGATGTCCGCCTCGGCAGGCGCCTCGCCGAAGAGCAGGCGCCCCGATTCCTTGCGGTAGGCATGGACGTTGCACCCTTCGATGTCACTGTCGGGACGTGCAAAGTAGATATACTCCATCGAGCACATCTCGCAACGCTTATACTGCGAGAAATCGCGGCTCCGGATGCCCTCGCTGTCGATCGTGACGATCTCGCCCGGCTCGACGTCGCGGACGAACTCCGCACCCAGCACGTCGAAGGCACAGGTTTCGCTCGACACGACATACCCGTCGCCCAGCCGGCCGATCGACAGCGGCCGCAGGCCGTATTTGTCACGGCAGGCATAGATGCGATTGGCGGTCATGATCAGGAATGCAAAAGCCCCCTCGATCATGTTCAGCGCGTCGATGATCGAATAGATGCGCGGACGGTCGTGATACTTGGTCTCCTTCTTGATCAGGTGCGCCAGGATTTCGCTGTCCGAGGTCGACTGGAACAGGCTCCCCTTGTTCTCGAGGTAAATACGCAGCAGCGCCGAATTGACGATATTGCCGTTGTGCGCCAGCGCGAAATCGCCCGTGTTGTGGCGGAAAAGGAACGGTTGCACGTTCTCGATGCCACCACCGCCGGCGGTGGTATAGCGCACATGCCCGATGGCCATGTCGCCCTTGAGCGTCGAGAGGTTTCCCTCGCCGAACACCTCGGTCACCAGGCCGCCGCCCTTGATGCGGCGGAACGTCGCGTCCCGGTCGACGGTCACGATACCGGCACCCTCCTGTCCGCGGTGCTGCAAGGCATGCAGGCCATAGTAGGTCAGCGACGCTGCGTCCTTGACTCCGAAGACGCCGAACACCCCGCACTCCTCATGCAACTCGCGGTCGCTAATCTGCCCCATCACCATTACCCGACGATTTTCTGCAAACGTGCCAAAATCTCCTCGTAAGCCTCGCGCACCTTGCCCAGGTCACGACGGAAACGGTCTTTGTCGAGTTTCTCGTTGGTCGTCATGTCCCACAGGCGGCAGGTGTCGGGCGACACCTCGTCGGCGAGCACGATCTCCCCGTCCGACGTACGGCCGAACTCGATCTTGAAGTCCACGAGTTTGATGTTCATCTTGGCGAAAAGGTTGCGCAGGATCTCGTTGATACGCGAGGTCATGGCGTAGATCAGTTCGAGTTCCTCGTAGGTCACGGCACCCAATGCCACGGCGTGGTGGTCGTTGATCAGCGGGTCGCCCAGCTCGTCCTTCTTGTAGCAGATGTCGTAGATGACGTTCGACGGCTGCGTACCCTCCTCGATACCGAGGCGCTGGGCCATCGAACCGGCGATGACATTGCGCACGATCACCTCCAGCGGGATGATCGTCACCCGGCGGCACACCTGGTCGCGGTCGTTGATCGTCTCGATATAGTGGGTCTTGACACCCGACTTCTGAAGCTCCTTGAAAATCAGGGTCGAGATGGCGTTGTTCAGCACGCCCTTGTTTTCGATCGTGGCTTTCTTGATGTTGTTGAAAGCCGTTGCCGCATCCTTGTAGTGGATGATGATCTTGTCGGGATCGTCGGTGCGGAAAACCTGTTTTGCCTTGCCTTCGTAGAGCATTTCGAGCTGTTTCATGGTGTTTGTGAGTTTAAGTTTTATATTGTACTAATTTTTGCGGAAATAGTCGACGGCATTGCGGAACAGCGACTGCTCCTTCTCGCCTGCGATATTTTTGAAGAGGTTTTTCTCGTAACGCTCCGTATGCCCCATCTTGCCGAGGATCTGGCCGTCACGCGACACCAGGCCCTCGATGGCATACGACGAACCGTTGGGGTTGTACGGCGCCTCGGCCGTCGCACGCCCTTCGGGATCGACATACTGGAAGGCCACCTGCCCGTTGGCGAACAGCTCCCGGGCAAGTTCTTCGCTCACGACGAACTTGCCTTCGCCGTGGCTGACAGCGATCGAGTGGATGTCGCCCAGGCCAAAGCCCGCGAGCCACGGGGAGTTGAGCGTCGAGACGCGCGTCGAGACGATCTGCGAAATATGGCGGTTGATGTCGTTGCGGAACAGCGTCGGCGAATCCTTGGTCACCATGCCCAGGCGGCCGTAAGGCAGCAGGCCGGATTTGACGAGCGCCTGGAAACCGTTGCAGATGCCGAGGATCAGCCCTCCGCGGTCGAGCAACGCATGGATTTCATCGCGTATATCCTTATTGTTGAGTACGTTGACGATAAACTTGGCGCTGCCGTCGGGTTCGTCGCCCGACGAGAAGCCGCCGCTCAGCACGAAGATATGGGCGCGGCGGATATGTTCCTTCATTTCGCGGATCGAACGCAGGATGTCGTCGCCCCCGAGGTTGCACAACACGCTCATTTCGACCTCGGCCCCGGCCTTGCGGAATGCTTTGGCCGTGTCGTAGTCGCAGTTGGTGCCCGGGAACACGGGGATATAGACCAGCGGATGTTCGACGGCTTCGCCCCGATAGGCGAAAGTCCGGGGTGCGGGCTCCGAGGTCATCACCCCGGCATGGTTCTCCCCCTTGTCGGGGTAAACGGCCGCGAATTTCTCGGTATTGGCCTTGTAGAGGGCGTCGAGCGGCATTTTCACGCCGTTGACGGTCAACGCCCCTTCGGCTGCGGTCATACCCAGCAGCCCGGCCGCAGGATGGGTCAGTTCGACGGCGCTCTCGACAAGGATCGAACCATAGGCGTATCCGAAGAGTTCCGCCTCGTCCATCTCCACCTCGGCGCCGATGCGGTTGCCGAAAGCCATCTTGGCAAGACCTTCGGCGACACCTCCGAAGCCCACCGACCATGCGGCGAGGATATTGCCGCGTTCGATATTTTCGCTGACAAAGCCGAAGTTGTCCTTCAGCTGCGCCGTGTCGGGC
>ERZ827043.2877-NODE-2877-length-13672-cov-14.203789_pt1 | contig 13672 bp, 10 predicted proteins | sample MGYA00519923_ERZ827043 | MGnify/ENA primary metagenome ERZ827043 (study PRJEB31778, sample SAMEA3449251) | human gut metagenome | biome: human gut; feature: human-associated habitat; material: faeces | place: United Kingdom | collected 2010/2012 ...
AAAAATTATCCCTCTATATACGAGCCGTCGAGAGAGGCCAAAAAGTAACCCGAAAAAGAAATCTGTTAAAAAGTTCTTGGAAAATATAGTTGATGTGGCTACTCGGTTAAAATAACGTCGGTCTACGGGACGACCGATGGAGGGCGAGACTTTGCAACAATGGCGGTGCCTGAAGTTGAAGGTGGTCTTGAAAAAAGATGCCCTCAATAGGTAGCCGATGAGAAAGGCCATTCTGCACCCACAACTTATAACCTGTAACCAAGATGTAATCATTCAAATCGATATTAGCCAGAAAAAGAAGCCTTCATATACGAACCCAGTTGAAAGGCCAAAATACAACCACATCTCCGAAAGTTAACAAAAAAGTCACAATTGGCACTTATGAAAAAAGAAGACTGGATTTCTCCAGCCTTCCAAAAGTATGTATCAATGGTTGCAGTTCAAGATCTTCTCAAGCGTGTCCGCAAACCTGACATCCTGCTCCTTCGTCCGCTTTGGGCTCCCCTTGGGGTGCTTTCCGGCACGGAGGAGCTTTTTGTTTTCATACCGCCGCAGCATGAGAGCGTCTATGTTGTCGGTGGTGTATTCCAGACCATTCTGGCTCAGCACCCGGACGCATTTGGCAAGGCACATACTCGCCAGCCCATAGTCCTGCGTCACGACAATATCCCCCGGCTTCACCCGGCTGACCAGCGCAAAGTCCACGCTGTCAGCGCCCTTGTCGAATACGAGCGTCTGCGCACCTTCCCGCTCGATCTGGTGAGAAGTATATACAAAGCCCCTTGCCTTGCAAGAGCTTGTTGGACACAGCCCAAACCCGTTGTTCTGCATCGTGCCGATGCAGGCTTCGCGTTTTTCAAAACGCTCTTTCAGCACTCCGCAGGAGTGCGCAGCCATCACGGGCCGTGATGTTCACAGGGATTGGGATTGTATCCCAACAAGCAGAACACGCACGGCAAATTTTCAATGCCGTGCGTGTTTGAGCCTTTGTATATACAGAGGCACTGCTTGCAGATGCTAGAGCAATCAACAAATGCAAACTGGATTTTTTGTGAAAAGATACAGGAAAGACAATGAGATTGGTGTTTTGAGTCAAAACGCATTGCCTGCGAACGCGGCAGAGAGTATACTTTGATATAATAAATCATAAGTTGTCGAAGCACTAATTGTCCTTAGCAGAAAGAAGATGGGGAATCATGGCAAAACTGAAAGCAAACAAACCGACTGCGGATGTCCTGATGAATTCCATGCGTGCAATGGGATATTCCTTTGAGGCGGCGATTGCGGATATTGTGGACAACAGTGTCAGCGCACAAGCCCGGAACATCGTGTTGCGATTTCCGATAGACCCATCCGACTGCTGCGTTGCTGTCTGCGATGATGGTATCGGAATGAATAAGAAAGAACTGCTGGATGCTATGAAATATGGCAGCCAGCTGAAATCCGCCAATCGTTCTGAGGATGATCTTGGAAGATTCGGGCTCGGAATGAAAGCAGCTTCTCTGTCTCAGTGCCGCCGGTTGACTGTTGCGAGCAAAAAGGACGGTAAACTTTCGGCCTATATATGGGATCTGGACATCATTGAGGAAAAGAAAGATTGGTATATGGTTGACTGCTCAAAGGAGCAGATTGCGGAAATCCGATATGTTGACTTCCTGAGCGACAAAGAAAGCGGAACGATTGTTCTTTGGGAGAATTTTGATCTTATTGAGAAGTCGAGTGGAAATGTTTACGCAGAACTCGGAAAACACCAGAACGCAACAGCAGAGTATCTGTCCTTGATTTTCCACCGGTATCTGAATGGTGAGGGCCGGAATCCACTGACGATCATGGTAAACAATTATAAACTGACAGGATTGGACCCTTTCCTTGAAAATCACAGAAAAACGAATGTCCGCAGAAAAATTGAAATTCCAATCAAGGATTCTGAAGGAAAGGAACAGATTGTAAGCGTTCAGCCATTTGTTCTGCCCTTCCAGAAAGACCTGAGTGCAGAAGATAAGAGATTGTCTGGTGGGATTGAAAATTATCGGGCAAAGCAGGGATTTTATATTTATCGGAACAAACGGTTGATAATCTGGGGAACATGGTTTGGCAGACATCGGGATGAACTGACAAAGTATGCCCGGATCAAGGTTGATATTCCGAATTCACTGGATGACATCTGGGGAATTGATATCAAGAAGCAGCATGCCACAATTCCGGCGATTATCCGCAACCGCCTGACGAAAGCTGTTGACGAAGCAATGGATCTTGCAGTGAAGGCACAGACCTATCGCGGACGGGTTGAGAAAGTGGATGAAAAGGTTGACTACATCTGGGACCGCATAAAAGAACGGGATAACCAGTTCGTATACAGGATCAATCGGAATTCCCGGATTTTTGACCTTCTGAAAGAAAAAGTGGATGATGAAACATGGAACCGACTGGATATGGTGCTGGACGAAATCGAGAATTCGGTTCCCTATCAGCAGATTTATATTGACAAGTCGCAGAACCGCGTTGATGATACTGTGGATGATGAACGGGTTGCTGAAATTGAGAGCAAGGCCAGAATTCTGATAAAGATGTCCATGGATATGGGCGCTGTTGATCATGATGCCATAGTGGATAGGCTATTCCAGGCGGAGCCGTTCTGTAAATACCCGGATTTGTTAGAAAAGCTCAAGGAGGCATAGAATGAGTCTCGATATAGCAAAAATTGCAATTCTCACGGGAATGGTCGACAAGTTGATTCAACTCAGACAGTTGGAAGGTACATTGGATGAGGAGGTCGTTTCCGGACTGATAGATCTGGCATTAAAGATTGCCGGCGTTACATATAGAGAGGATGAAATCGCGGCAGTTAAACGAGATATTGCCTACAAATATCAGATTCAGGCTCATCCAGGCGAAAGTATTCTTGCAGACTATGAGCAGACCAACTGGTATGATGACAGAAAAGCGGAGATTGAACAAAACTTCTGGACAAGATATAAAGATTATCTGATTGATGAAAAACACTTTAGCCCGAACGTGGTCAGCACACTTGGTAATGATACCTTGGATCAAAAGTTGATGAACTATATTCTTGATCCAAAAGCGGAGTATGGAGAACCCGTTTTAAAGCGAGGATTGATTATCGGCGATGTGCAGTCAGGTAAGACATCAACATATATCGGCTTTATCTGTAAAGCGGCGGATGCCGGTTATAAAGTATTCATTCTTTTGACCGGCACAATCGAGCCGTTACGCAAGCAGACACAGGAGCGCGTAGAAGAAGGCTTTATCGGCATTGATATGTCTGCCAACACCACCGGAGGAAAACGTGTCGGTGTCGGTCTTGACAACAAACCGATTCATGCGATGGCGCTGACTTCCCGCGCAAGCGATTTCCGTGGAAACTCGGACAAAATTGCAGTATCTCTCGGTGCTGATAAAGATGCTGTTGTCTTTGTCATCAAGAAGAATACCACAACGCTCACCAAGCTGACGAAATGGCTGATTGACCTGAATGCTGATCCGCGGACACACAAGATTGATATGCCGATGCTGATGATTGATGATGAGGCGGACAATGCTTCCATCAATACAAGTTCCGATAAAGAAGATCCGACCAAGATCAACAAGCTGATCCGGAAACTGGCTGATGTGTTCACCAAGTCCAATTATGTCGGATTTACAGCAACACCGTTTGCCAACGTTTTCATCGATCCGGAAACAACGGAGAAAATGGAAACGCATGACCTTTTCCCGGAAGATTTCATTGTGGCGCTTCCGACACCCAGCAACTACATCGGACCAACAAGAATTTTTCCGAAGGACGCAGAATTCCATTCGCAATTGGTTTATATAACGGATGCAGGCCGGGAAGAAGAAGACGGCTATTCTTTCTATTTCAAGCACAAAAAGGACTGGAAAGGCAAACTCCCGGAAAGCATGACAGATGCCATCTATGCCTTTTATCTGGCGAATGCAATCCGTGATCTGCGGGGTGATCAAAGAGAGCATCGGTCTATGCTGATCAACATTTCCCGGTTTGTCAAGGTCCAGAAGTATATCAAGGAAATTGTCGAGAAGATTCATGCGGAAGCATACCGGTCGCTGAAGTATAATCTTTCCAGTGACTTTGAACTGTCCATGAAAGACCCGGTGCTGAACCGGATTTACAAGGTCTGGCAGAGTCAGTATGAAAAATGCGGATTTACATGGGATGAAGTTGCAGCAGCGCTTTTCGATGCAATGGAGAAAATCCAGATCAAGGTTGTGAACAGCTCCGGATCTTCTGAAAAGCTTGAATATCCGAAAAATGAATCTTTGCGTGTGATTGCAATCGGTGGTCTGGCACTGTCCCGTGGTCTGACGTTGGAAGGACTCATCATCAGCTATTTTTACCGGAATACTTGTACCTATGATGTTCTGATGCAGATGGGACGCTGGTTCGGATACCGGCGCGGATATGAAGATCTTTTCCGTATCTGGACGCATAAGGCATCTGCGGAGTGGTATGCGGAAATCGCGGATGCGACTGAAAAACTAAAGGAAGATATGGTGTTGATGCGGGATCTGGGGCAAAAACCGCGTGATTTTGGTATCCGTGTACGGAACAACTCGACAGACCTCAATATTACGGCCTATAACAAAATGCGCAATGCCACGGATGAGTTTGATATGAGCAGCTACTTTGGAAGTATTGTTGAAACACCATATCTCCGGTTTGATGTGGAAGCCCAGAAAAATAACTTCCGGGCGGTGACAGATCTTGTAAGCGAGTGTCTCTCCAGAGGATATAGGTTTGAGCGCAGGGCAACAGGTTCCGGAAGAAAAGGCCGGTATGTGTTGTCGGATGTTCCGAAGGAATTGATAGTAGAACTCATTGATAGGCTCTCCATATCGAAGTACAGCTCGTATTTCAACACAAAGCAGATCTCGGAATTCCTGAGTGGATGCACAGACGCATCCATAGATGTCTTTGATGTTGCTTTTATGGACGGAGAAAGTCCGGATAAGGTGGCAGATGTCTGCGGTCAGAAAATCACCTGTGTCGAACGAAAAACCTGTATTATCGACAGTGAACTTGACAGACTGAGTATCGGCAGAAAAGGTAAATTGGGAGGCCCTGGAGATGGTTTGGTGGGAATTGTTGATTTCAATGGGAAAACTGCAGAAGAAATCATTGAAAATGCCAAGGCATCTTTCCGTAAATTCTATGAAAAAGAAAAAGGAGTACCATTTGATAAGACAAGGGTATATCCATCGGAGACATGGTTCCGCTTTGTTGTGGACAGAAAACCACTTCTGCTGATTTATTTGATTGATGTTGGTGTAGCGGAGGAAAATCAGAAAAAACAAGAAGCAGAATTCAAAGCTGCAATGGGAAATACGCCGGCAGTAGGTCTGGCATTGGGTTTGCCACGCAATGATGAGGAAGCAGGGCTTACATCCACCCGTTATAAGGTCAACCGTGTCTATAACTGGTTTGATCGGGAGGAAATGGAAGATATCCTTGCAGAAGGAAGGGAAGAATAATGACAGGCGTCATGGAGGAACGTTTTGCGGCTTTTCTGAGACCCGGATATTTTTCGAGAGTGGACAATCAGCATCCGTTGGAATTGTACATTGGTCTGGACGAAAAAGGGCGAAAAGCCATCGAACTCCGGGCAAGGTTCACAGCCCGAAAAGTGACGGGCACATCGGCTATTGATGTGAATCAGTACAAGAATGAAAAATACAATACAATCCGTTTTGCCTTGTGCGATGAAGAGATAAAAGGATTGTTCTTCAAATTTTGCGATGACCTGATAGAGCAATCGCGTGGCATCAGCGACAAGGGGCAAGGATATCAGACCATTGTCAACCGTTTCTTCCAGTGGAAGAAATTATTTGTGGGTTCCAAACATGTATTCCTTACAGAACCCGAAATCATGGGGCTGATCGGAGAAATCCTGTTCCTGCGTGGGAAACTGGCAGAGCAGATCGGGCTGGAAAATGCACTGAAGAGCTGGAGCGGGCAGGAACTCACGCATAAGGACTTTTCCTATGGAGATTTGTGGTATGAGGTAAAAACCATTCACTGTGGGATACCGGCAGTGAAGATATCCTCCATCGAGCAGCTTGAAAGCAGCACGGATGGAGAACTTGTGGTTTTCTTTCTGGAAAAGATGAGTGCCGCTTACAATGGTGTGAATCTCAACAAGCTGATTCTGGAGACAAGAAGCCTTTTTGCATCGGATGAAGACCGGAATGATTTTATGGCAAAGGTTGCCCTTCAGGGATATGTGTACAATGACTACTACGATGACTTTATCTATGAGATAAGACGCTGCAACCGGTATCGTGTGACAAACGGTTTTCCGAGATTGACGCATGAGTTGCTGCCAGAGGCAATCTGCAAGGCATCGTATGAAATTCTGCTTCAGAAAATTGAGCAGTACAAACTGAAAGATCAAGAGGCCGTATAATGGACTATCAGGCGTATAAAAAGGAATTTCTGGAATCTCTGCGCAACGATTCGGCCATCAACGGGACGGATACGGAGGATGAATTCCTGAACAGGACATTGAGCCTTCTGGTTGACTATGATGAAGTTAATGATCCTGTCCGCTTTGGTATGGGCGACAAGAGAGGGCGCGGAAATCGCCTGATGCGTGCAGATGGTTACTGTTTTGATGAAACGGATCACAGTCTGATCCTGTTCATCAGTGACTTTCAGGATTCAGAAAATGCCGCCAACCTCACCAGAAGCAGGGTTGACGAATTGTATTGGAGATTGTATTATTTTCTGGATGAGGTCTGCAATGGCCGGATGGAGGACTACTTCGATGATTCGGATGACATCCTCCGGGTTGCAAGGATGTTCCGCAAGCGGATGACCTGCAATATCGACGACCCGCAGCTGATTCTGAAAATCAAGTTCTATGTTCTTACTAATAAGGAACTGGACACAGCCTTGCTGGATGCCAATCTTCTGGAAACAACGATCCGGAAGAAAAAGGGAGCCGCAAAGAAAACCCGCACAACCAAAAAGATCAAGAAAGCAGACTTTAACGGTAAACCGCTGGAAATCAACCTGTGGTATCCGGAACGTTTCTATGAAATGGAAATGACAAACAGCAATGAGCCGGTTGTCATTGATATCCCGAAGGATTTTTCTGAAGTCGGAGTTCATGGTATTCCGTGCATAAAGGGCGACATTGGTGAGAACCTTGGGTATGAAGCCTATATTGCAATCATTCCGGGAAAACTTCTGGCCGAGATATACATTGCCTACGGAAGTAAGGTACTGGAAGGCAATGTCCGTGCCTTTCTGGGAACCAGTGGAAGCAAGAGTGTCAACAATGGTATAAAAAGAACAATAAACAACGATGCAACAAAGTTCTTTACCTATAATAATGGAATAGCAACAACCGCAAAGGGCGTGGAAGTTGAGAATATCAATGGACAGAATCTGATTACAAAGATAGTGGATTTCCAGATCATCAACGGCGGACAGACGACCGCAACGCTGGCGGATGCTGTTCTGAAAAAGACCAACGTTGAGCTGGAAGGCATTTATGTCCCGATGAAGCTGACTGTGATCGAGGACCGGGAAACGGAAAACGAGGACGGTGTCCGCTTCTATGACGAGATGGTGCAGGCAATTGCCCGCTATGCCAACAGCCAGAATAAGGTCACGGCAGCGGATCTGTTCTCCAATGACCCGTTCCATATCTGGATGGAAAAGATGTCGAAGAAGTGCCTTGCACCTCCGGCGAGATATACGATCCCGACAGGCTGGTATTATGAGCGATCCCGTAAGAAATACCAGCAGGAACAGGTGAAACTTCGCGGCGATGAACTGAGGCGTTTCCAGAAAAAATTCCCGAAGGATCAGGTCATCACAAAAGAGCAGCTGGGTATGTACCTGACAACGGTTGCCTGCAAGCCACACATCGTTTCCAAAGGCAAGAACTGGGTCATGAAGGAATTCGGAAATGACATCAGCAAGGAATACCGTGGGAACAATGATTCCTTCAATGAATTCTACTTCAAAAAAGGAATCTGCGCAGCGATTATTTTCCGGGCTGTTGATAACTACCTTGAAAGTCATAAGGACAGCGAAAAACGTCCGACGGGCTTTTGGTACAAAGTGGGCGGCTATAAGCTCAATATTGTACCCTATACGATTGCAAAGATCCTCAGCAAGATTCCGGATGGATATTCGCTGAACTGGAATGCAATCTGGCAGAAACAGGCATTGTCGCCTGCATTCATGCATGAAATTGAAATTGTGACCAAGCAGACCAATGACTTTATTTGCGACAGCCATGGTATGATTGTCACGGAATACTGTAAAAAAGAATCTACATGGGAAGATTATAAGGCCGATAAAACATATACCCCTTCAGTAGCCTTTATGGACGAGCTGGTTCCTGTATCGCTTATCAAGGAGGAAGAAACTTCTGCGAAAAAAGAAGCCAAGGAATCCAATGACCTCAAGGTTGTGATGGGTGTGGTTGCGTTGGGTCCTGGATATTGGAGCAAATTGATGGATGCTGGTATCAGGCGTTCAATGCTGTCTTATCAGGAACAGACGTTGTTAAAGCAAGTCGTGCAGCTTTCATCGACGGGAAATATTCCTGTCTCCGCTTCAGGGAAGGTGCCGTACAAGACAATGAACATGATCAGGTCGGTGCTTTCTATCAAGGAAAAACTGGAGTCGGAAGGAATATCAGTCACAAATGGAGAAAACGTATAATATTGTTGAATTGTTCAGCGGCATCGGAAGTCAAGCAGCTGCCCTGAAAAATCTTGGTGTAAAGATAAACACAGTCGGAACAAGCGAGTGGGATGTCCATGCAATCGTAGCCTATGATATGATTCATGGAGGAACAGATATTCCGGCGGATATTGCGCGGATGTCCAAGGATGAACTCCTTGAAAAAATGAGCCACTATACATTCAGCAATTCAGGAAAGGCACCACTGGAATATGAAGCTCTGCGTACATATTCAGTGGAATCCCTGCGATACATCTATACCAGCATCAAGCGAAATCATAACTTTGTCGATATAAGTGCTCTGGAAGGAAAGGAAATGCCGGACGGAATAGATATTCTCACCTATTCTTTTCCCTGTCAGGATCTTTCCAACGTCGGTGCATTCCACGGCTACAACAAGGGAATAGACAAGGATTCGGGCAGCCGATCCAGCTTGCTGTGGCAGGTAGGAAGAGTACTTACAGAGATGAAGGATACAGGAAAAACGCTGCCCCGGTTTTTGCTGATGGAAAATGTCCCGACACTTCTCTCCCAGCGCCACAAGAAAAATTTTGAAACATGGATCGGCGAGCTGAGCAAGTTGGGGTACGTCAGCAAATACTACCAGCTGAATGCTTCGTCTTTTGGCCTCCCCCAGAACCGCCCCCGCCTTTTGATGATCAGTGTATATGTCGGAGACGATGAAAACAAAAAATCGCTGACGGAAGATTATTTTGCAAGAAAAAGCAGTCCGGAGGATGTCGTGAACGATTTCCATACATCCGGGCACTATAAAGCAATAAAAATCCGTGATCTGCTTCGGAATGACTATCGGAATCCGATCTGGTTTGAGGAGGCAGTGGAGTGCACTCCCAACGATACTGTATCCAGAAGGAAAATCTGGGAAGATAATCCGCAGATTGTTCTGGAAGGAAATATCATCAATCCGGAAATTGATACAATCCGAACGATCACTACCAAGCAGGACAGGAACCCGAACTCCGGTAATCTGTATTTTGACAGCGGAATTGAAGGAAAAGGAAAGTTCAGATATCTGACTCCCCGTGAATGTATGCTGTTTATGGGATTCAAGGATACGGATTATTGGAAGTTGAAAAACAATAATGTCGCATTTCATAAAGGTGACCAATTATTTTCAAGAGATAAGATAATCCGGATGGCAGGAAACAGCATTCCGGTGAAATTGCTGGAAGGCGTTTTCTGGCAGATTCTCCAGATTGATAAACTAATGGATAAAAACGATGGATGTTCACAGTAAGGCTGTCCGGAGCTATAATATGTCCTGCATACATGGCGAGGACACAAAGCCGGAAGAGATTGTAAGAAAATATTTATTTTCAAAGGGATTCCGTTACCGGAAAAATGACAAAAAACTTCCGGGAAGCCCGGATGTTGTGTTACCGAAGTACAGAACCGTTATATTCGTGAATGGATGTTTTTGGCATGGGCATGATGGGTGCAGATATTTTGTCTGGCCCAAAAACAATGCGGAATTCTGGCATCATAAGATAGAAACCAATATTGAACGGGATGCCCGGAAGAAAAAGCAGCTTGAAGATGCAGGCTGGAATGTGATAGTTGTCTGGGAATGCCAATTGCGTCCGGAAAAACGTGATAAAACATTGGAAGAATTGGAAAGTATGCTCAAAACAAGATTGGAAATGCGTCACAGAAAAGACAGCTGATAAGGAGGACAGCCATTATGCCAAGACCCAAAGGAAGCAAGAATAAAGCGAAAACTCCGGTGGTCATCATTGATTATGTAGCTGAACTGGAGAAAAAAATCTCAGAGAAGAACACCTTGGAAGCAGATATTACAGCATTGGAGGCTGACGTTGATGGGCTGAAGGTACAGCTCAAAGAGAAGAAGACTGCACTGAAAGCACTTGACAAGGAGATTGCAGCATTGGAACAGAAAAAGTCCCGACAGGATGCTGAAGCGTTGAGGAAAGCCCAGAAAGAAGAAATCGACAAGGCGATTCAGCAACTTCTGGACGATGGGATGAGCATGGAAGAAGTTTTGAGCAGGCTGAGAAAAAACTGATAATTTATGGGAAAGGAGTGAATTTTTGTGGCAAAGAAAATTGAGGAACTGATTGAAGATGTCGATAGCCAGATTGTGAATATCCGGACAAAAAGTTTGGATGTGTCTTTCAATGAATTGTATGATATGTATGAAAATGAAGAATTGATTATTGCTCCAGATTATCAACGATTGTTTCGTTGGGAACCGGAGAAGCAGTCGCGCTTTATTGAATCGCTTATTTTGGAAATGCCAGTTCCTCCGATTTTTGTAATTGAGACAGATAATGGTATTTACGAATTGATTGACGGTTTGCAAAGAATTTCAAGTTATCTTCATTTCCGGGGAATAAAATTTGGCGAAAAGCAGGACGAATCAACGCCATTGGAATTGTCGGGGTGTGATATTGTTCCAGATTTGAATGGATATACCTTTGAAACACTTCCAAAAGCACTTCAAATCAAACTTAAGAGAAGTTTTGTACGAATGGAAGTGATAAAAAAGGAAAGCGAGCCTTCTTTGAAATACCACATGTTCAAGAGGTTGAACACAGGTGGTGAACTGCTGTCGGCTCAAGAGATTAGAAATTGTACTATTAGACTTCTCGGTTCGAAGGGAATAGAATTTTTGGATAAGTGCAGCCAAAATGAGGACTTCAAGGCGGTAATCAAACGAATAGGTGAAGATAAATTCAAAAGCAAATATGATCAAGAATTGGTTCTTAGGTTTTTTGCAGTGAAAAACGATTTAGACGACTATCGTTATCCGGTGACGGAATATCTTACGCGGTATCTTGAAAAAATCACTATAAATGAAGAGATGTTTGATTATCAAAAGGAATATCAAATCTTCTGTGATACATTCCACTTCATAAACAGTGTAATCGGAGAAAATGCCTTTTCAGGAAAAACCGGAAATGGTACGATTAAACAAGAGTTTGTTCTGTACTATTTTGACGGAATTTCTGTTCCGGTAGCATCTTTTGCCAATCGTATTACTTCATATCCTGAACCCTTCAAAATCAAAGAAGCCATTGAAAAGATAAAGTACGGAAAAGAACTCAGATCTTATAAAACAGGTAGTGTGAATGGAATAAAAACTCGTATTGAATTGTTTAAAAAAGGGGTGCAAGAAGCTCTTGACGCCTGATGAATTTCGTGCGGAACTAGAAGAGGAATTAAGATGGAGACAAGAAGAACTGGTATTTTTCAAGAATCAACTTAGTAATATTGAATCGGAAATTGATGCAGATAGATATCGAAAAAGTTTAGTGCTCATTCTTTATTCCCATTTCGAAGGATATGTGAAAATTGCATTGCAGACGTATATCAAGTACATCAACAGTCTTTCTCTGCAAAGAAAGGATGTGATTCCGGCTTTAGCTGCGGCGGGAATGAACAGAGAATTTCTTGCATATGAAAATCTTGATAGAAAATGTAGTGTTTTTAAAACAGAACTCCCGGATGATACTGCACTTCATAGGTTTTGTAGGAGAGTGGACTTTATTCAGCAGATGGAAGAATTTCAGAATAGCATACTACATCTTGATGATACGGCAGTCAATACGGAGTCAAATCTACGCTATGTTATACTGCAGAAAAATCTTTATAAGCTTGGAATTCCAATCGATTTGTTTGTGGAGCATAAAAAGGACATTGACGACCTCGTAAATCGGCGAAATGGGATTGCTCACGGAAATGCTCATGCCGGCATATCCAATATGGATTTTTCTAATTGGGAAAGTAAGGTTCAGAGAATATTATCTGATATCACACGTTTGTTATATGATTATGCAAACCATCAAAGATATTTAAAAGATCTGTCTTCGAATGATGAGTGATTGTCATATGACGTGCTAAATGCTCCGGAAGGTAGAAATGAGAATCGGGGGTGCGGACACCTCTTAAATTTTGGAGTTCAAATACTCTACCAGTTCCCAAACCGTTGTCAACGGGTTACTTTGCCGTGAAATCAGCTCAATATTCTGATTCTGAAGCTGGTCGGCACGAGTTTTAGCTCGCTGGATTGCAGTGGATTGCAAAGGCTTCAAAACGTCAAAGTAATCCTTATTCTTTTCATAATCAGGGATTCTGTTCGGCTGTTTCAGCAAGCGGATCAATGACTGACAATCCTCGACCTCTGCCTGTTGATTTACAAAGTGCAGTAGGAACCACAACTCGAAAGATGGGTTAGAATAGGCCAGATGGTAGCCTTCCTTTTGAGCGGACTGTTTGGCACACAGAAGAACCTCGTTGGAGTTATCGTCACGGTCAAATACGCACCAGATGGAGTCACCATCTTCCGGGTAGTATGGATTATTGCCCATCGTTGCTTTGGCCTTTTGCACAAGCCTGTCAGCAGACTTATACTGAGAAGAAATCGGGATAATGTCAATATTGCATCCTCGACTGCGGAAACGCTTGAAATAGCGGATCTCGGTTTCACTGCCCTCGCAGATAAGATACACGACCGGATTGCGCTTTCTGGTGTGGACAGATTTGCGGCTGATCTCTTTTATTCTGCCCATGCTGCATTACCTCCAATGAACGGAATCGCACCATAGCGACCTTGTAAATAGCCCTTGGCGATGTTCTCACCTTTCCGGGGAGAAAACTCGGTCAGGGCGTAAATATCGGTCTGCATGGTCTTTTCGTTCTTCTCTGCAAACCAGATCTGATCCCGGCGCAGCAGGGTCAGGTCGAGAAGCCCTGTGTCATGTGTAGTGAAAATGAGCTGGGCGTGATTCGTGTTGATGGCAGCATCCTGCACCATCTCGATCAGATGTCGGGTCAGAAGCGGGTGCATACTGGATTCGATCTCGTCTACTACCAAAACAGAGCCTGCTTCTAGTGCAGTGAGCCACATACCGATGCGAGAGAAGAAACGCTGTGTCCCAACGGATTCCTGACCCA